>Ga0123357_10006626_pt1 | contig 14183 bp, 8 predicted proteins | sample TergutEmb28metaG_FD_89873 | JGI IMG/M metagenome (GOLD analysis project Ga0123357, IMG submission 89873) | Embiratermes neotenicus P4 segment gut microbial communities from Petit-Saut dam, French Guiana - Emb289 P4 | ecosystem: Host-associated > Arthropoda: Insects > Digestive system > Gut ... | reverse complement strand
ATTATATATGAATTGGGAACAACAAGATGGAGAGGTAGACCAAGAAATAGATGGCAAGATGAGGTGAGAGAGGATGGAAGAACAGTTGGTGGAGAAGGGTGGCAGGAAAAAGTACATACAGAGAGGAATGGAAGAAGCTCCTGAGTACGGCAAGGAATTGTCACATTCTGCACATGCCAATGGAATGAATGTATTATATATATGCATGTGCACGTGCACTTGCAGAGACAGGGAGAGAAGTGTATTTAAATAACACTCAAATATCTGTTCTGTGTGTGCACAAGAAGAAGAAGAGTTGAGGCATGAAGTATAAGAATTTTATTATATAAGTCATTTAGAACTGAATACAGATGAGGTTTGTAGCCAAAGGTTCGTGACCATGCATAGTTTCTGTGTGAAAACCATCGTATTTCAGAACCATATTGTGGAATTCACTTTGTGAATAATTTTTCAGAAACACAGAAGAGCAGCATTTTTAGTATAACATTGCATACTGTGTTTTTTTTAGGTATTTGATAGAGAAATGGGACGGAAAATGTTTCATCAACGTGTGCAATAACCTTGGGAAGACAGCGCTTCATGAAGCAGCACAGAACTGTTTTCACCAAACTGTACAGTATCTGCTTCAACATGGTATGTCATTTGCTTTGGGGCCAAGTATGAAGTCTCAGCATTCATTACATTAATGTCATTTATTGTAATTATAAGTGTTATTCATATATACTACAATGAGACTGAGCTGGATGTCTGAGTGGTAACTTAATACTACATCAGTTTGGGACACATTTGTTTCAAATATTGGGTACTGGGATTGAGGTTCTTCCCAGTCATTGCAGGCCAATGCTGGGTTGATGCCTGAAAACAGGCCACGACAGTTGTATTTCCTGTCACTTTTAGTTTGTTTCTGATGATTTGAAGGTGGTTATGCAAAAAGTGTAGTCATAAAATAGGAAACATGTATGTAATTCATGTAAACAGTTAAAACAGCCAGCCAATATTCCAGGGACAAAACCAGAACTGCATAATAAAATTTTTTGTAGCCATATTGCAGTGTCCTTACTTTGTCTAACAACTGTTCTTTGTCGCCATTCTGACACTACTCCATTATGAACATGGGTCGTCAGTTGAGTGGGTTATGTTGGTACAAAAAACGAGCCAACAGGAAGTGGCAACCAGTAGTTGTCACATAAATGTGATGACCCCACATATTAGTCTGCATTAATCATTAGGCTTTTACAACACAATTTGGCAATGCAGTTAATAATGAAGCAGGAAAGACAGTGGCTAACAGAAAGTGTTAACACATAAGCTCACTCATCGGGGTCCTCCAATTGATAATAGCTGCTTCTGGGTGTGTGAGATTTTCACACCGTTTGGAAGACTTACATATTCATGCATCATTTCATACTTGTGTCTAGTAAACTGTTTCATAAGATGGTATTGGGCCCACAAAGGCTGTCCCAGAGACATCCAACATCATTGGCCAAATCCATTCTGCCTTCCCCCCACCACCACCACCACCACCACCTTCCTTTATAGTGCTGGCAAGTATCAGTGCCTGGCAGGAGCATTATATCTCGTTTGAGACTATGTAGAAGGCAGTTGCTGTTTTTCTGTTTTGTGAGAAATTGTTTTTCTTTAAACAGGTGCATGTATTAACCGGTGTCAAGCTTAATGAGTGTCAGCATCAAGACATGTTCTTGATGACATTTCGCAAGTTGTGTGACGCAATGTTTAGTTGCTTCCAAAGTGTAAGAGATTTTCCACGCTTTTTTTTTTTTAATTTGGAATTTCTGATTATGAATTTTCATTCCATGCATGTCATGGAAAACATCAAGTAGGTGAAACGTACTGCAGTGTCTGATGTTTCTGTCTGTACACACCATATGTCAGCCAAGTATGTAGAGTAGGATAAATGACAAATTTGCAGCTCTCAGTGCATTTGTATTGTTCATACATGAGCAATGACTTCTTATTGGCGCCAAATTTGACACACTGCCTCTTGTTCAGGCAGGCGTTGAATATCTGAGTACTAATTTACGATTCTCACTACCCATTTCCCTTGACAGCGAGGATTTAACACATAAGGTACAAGTATGTGGTCATTATTTTATCTGACAGTTGTCAATTGCCACTTTTATTGAATTGTTTATTTTATTAATACAGTTCACTTAGCCAGCTGCTCACATCTGTGGCAATATAAGGGCAGGAAGTGACAGATGATAGTTGTCAAAATAAATAATGATGCTGTACATTCAGGATTTATACTGCATTTCCTGTTAATTAAATTTCACATTTTATTCTGGCAGGAGCAGATGTAAACCAGATAAAGAGAAGTGACTGGACACCTTTGATGCTTGCGTGCACCAAATTAGGGTCGGCGGCATTCGAGACTGTTCAGGTATTACTTGATCATAAAGCAGACCCACATATTACGAATAAGGATGGCTGGACTGCCCTCCACATTGCTTGCAGAACTGGTCACTGTGATACTGTAAAACTACTGTTAGACAATTTTCCAGCTTTGGCCAATGTACACTCCAACAATGGTAGATATCCCCTTCACATTGCAAGTAAGTACTGCACAGTTCCTTTTGCTATACTTATTTGATGTTTATAAGGAAACAGTGGCTCTCAATATATGTCACTATACATGTGCATGCATGCATTTGCACACGAGTGTGTGAGATGCAGACGCAGGCATATGTGCACTTTGTTACTAACTTTTGACAGATAGTTCTATTGATACAAACTTGGTTCCCATGCCATTGGAGGCCATGTAATTTTCATTTGTTTGTAATTTCCCTACCATCAATAATGTTAACATGACGTGTGTTCCTTTCTGAGACTGGATTGTAAATACTGGTATTGTTTGCTTCATTCATACTTCTAGCCTTGCCAGTGCATCACAAATAATTTTTGAAAAGTAGAGTTAAGTAATATAACTGTACAGCTTAAATTAGTACTTGTGTGAATAAAAAATGTGCAAGAGAATCTTCCCCAGTACCAAGACTCAAAGTAGCATATCTCCTGCTTTATACATTCAGCTCTTAGTCATTATGGATGTTGAAGTCTTCATTGACACTTGGCTGCAGGATCTAGTTACAAATCTTGGACAATTAATGAGCTTTAATACACCTTTATCTTCAAATGTGGCAGATATATTGGTGTCTTCGGTTAGTAGATATCTGACACAAATGACTGTAATGATTGGTTTTATGATGACAGCTGTACACTTCCAGTTGCATAATCAGGACATCTTAAGTGCTCAGTTTTTGTTGTGTGGAGTGTACCTATTGTCATCGACAGATCTGGTCAACTGTAGCGATATTTACCTTGTTTCAGCACTCCATGGCCACAGTACTATTGTCACCCTTCTTCTCAAGTATAACAGCTCTGTTGTATCTGCCTGTGATTGGTGTGGAGTCACACCACTGATTGATTCTTGTAGGGGAAATCATGAGGGTGTCACAGTGCTGCTGTTGAAGTGTGGTGCACAAGTCACTGAATCTGACAACATGGGACTAACGTGTCTGCATGTGGCAGCCCAGGCTGGAAGTTGCAAGGTGATTCAAATGCTTATTGAAGATCTCAACATTGATGTAGATTTAGCGGCTGGAAAATCCAAATTTACACCACTTCATTGTGCAACCAATGCAGGACAAGTTGAGGCAGTAAGGCTGCTGCTGTTGCAGGGTGCAGATCCTACATTGGAGGATGCTCACGGTCGACGAGGTAAGTATGATGCTTTCAGGACTTGAACAGTTGCCTTTGATCTTTACATGACACTGTGCTTCTTAAGTCCTCATTTCTTATGGTGTATGAGAGATAAGGAAATCATAAGAGGATTTTTGTGATCGTAATAATTGCTTAACAGTTTGCTTACTTGCATTATTATTAAAGCAAAAAAAAAAATAGAGCTACGGACAATCAGGAAGATGAAAACAAGATGGAAAGAAGAATTCTCTGGAAGACATAATAGGCCAGAGTCTCTGTTACTCCTTGATGATGATTATGATGATGACGATGATGAAGAAGAAGAAGAAGAAGGAGGAGGAGGAGAAGAAGAAGAAGAAGAAGAAGAAGGATGAGGAGGAGAATAATAATAATAATGAAGAAATGATGATGATAAATGATTGTTATTGTACATGTTATAATACTTAATTAAAAATTAGTAAATTACTATTATGTTTAAGTTTTCACTGTATTTGAGTGATTTGTAGGGCTTTTCCTGCACAGTATGTTAAGATTTGTGATATAACACTTTTATATGTCTTCTCCCTTTCCATTACAGCTCAAGATGTGGTGTGTTCGGGCCCTAAGAAGGGAGACATTCTGTCCATTCTTTGTCAGTTTGAACTGTGTAAGAACCAGATATGACAGGTTACAGCAGGCTGTTTTCAAAAAGTAACATATTAAACAATACAGTCATTGCAGATAGGCAGTACAAAATAATTACTGTCATTGCAGGACTGTTCATTTTGTGCTGAGAAATGTATACAGTGTTCATTCACACACAATACTCAGTATGTTGCAAAATGTTACATGCCACTGGCAATATAGAGAAATAAAAACTATCAAAGACAACTGCAAGTGTGACAGTGTGAGAAAAGCATTTGATTCAGCTACTGTGACTGTTTCATCATTAAACCATAGGAACTGTGTGCTGCTACTGGTAATCAAAACATGCAGTGCAGTTTGATGAGGATGGTTCCCTGGGACATGGTTATGTATATGTAATGGGAAGGCATTGGGTTCATTGACTGAGAGTGTCTATTTTTTATCATTAAGTTATGACAACTGTGTGCTGTTACCGGTAATTGCTTCATAAAATATGTAAGTCAAATTTATTGGAAATTGGTCTGTGCCAAATATTTATTTGCACTATGTAAAACTACACATGGACCCCTGAGGGGGAGACGTTATGACTGATTCTTTAAACCTAGGTATACAACATTTGACATTGAGAGGACCATGCATCGTGATATATTCTTATAATAAAACCAAAGAGATGCACTAATTTCTCAAATTTATTTTTGGAATAGAACTCTACATGATTCAGACAGGTTTTCTGTCCATCATCTGGAGTCTAGTACTGTATACACAGTAACAGGTGTATATCATACAGGTTATGCTGACTGCCTGCTAGCGGGATCAGGATGGAACTCCGGAGTCTAGTACTATATACACAGCAGTAGGTATATTTCATGCAGGTTATGCTGACTGCTTGCTAGCGGGATCAGGATGGAACTCCAGAGTCTAGTACTGTATATTTCATGCAAGTTATGCTGACTGCTTGCTAGTGGGATCAGGATGGAACTCCAGAGTCTAGTACTGTATACACAGCAATAGGTATATTTCATGCAAGTTATGCTGACTGCTTGCTAGCGGGATCAGGATGGAACTCCGGAGTCTAGTACTGTATACACAGCAATAGGTATATTTCATACAGGTTATGCTGACTGCTTGCTAGCGGGATCAGGATGGAACTCCAGAGTCTAGTACTGTATACACAGCAATAGGTATATTTCATGCAAGTTATGCTGACTGCTTGCTAGTGGGATCAGGATGGAACTCCGGAGTCTAGTACTGTATACACAGCAATAGGTGTATTTCTTGCAGGTTATGCTGACTGCTTGCTAGCGGGATCAGGATGGAACTCTAGAGTCTAGTACTGTATACACAGCAATAGGTATATTTCATACAGGTTATGCTGACTGCTTGCTAGCAGTCAGCATAACCTGTATGACATATAACTATTGCTGTGTATACAGTACTAGACTCTGGATGATGGACAGAAAATCTGTCTGAAACATGTAGAGTTCTATTCCAAAAATAATTTGAGAAAGTAACGCATCTCGTTGGTTTTATTATAAGAGTGTGCCATGTTATTTTATAAATGTAGGGCTGTGATGTTGAAATATGTGCACTTACCTGGTACTTAACACTACATACATGTTCTGTAGTAACTTACATTTTAGAAAGCAGTCTAGGTCTATTAAAGTGGTACAAAACTTCTGAATAAAATTAATCATTGCAGTCGGTTTTTAAAAATTATAATTATAAATTTATTCTTTCCTATTAGTTATTAGGTGGCAGTCTTCCGGTAAGTCCAGATCTAAAGAGGAGATCAAAGCAGTTTACCCTAGCACATTGTTGTTGTTGTTTTGTTTTGTTGTCGTCATCATTACCATCATCGTCGTCTCTTGCCACAGGCCTTTTTGTCCCGGTACATCTCTTCAACCAGCGGTGATCCCCACCACTCAGGCTTCAAGCTTCACACTGCAGTACTTTCCATATTATGTGTGATGTTCCAAGTATAGCTGTCTTTTGTAGTGAATCTATGAAATGTTTTCGTGGGGTTGTTGTTATTGTTGTCGTCGTCGTTGCCGCCATCAATTTACTGCTGCATGTAACATACATGGTAAACTTAATACATGATATTAAAAGATAGGAAATGTCTGCTTGGCAGAATATTTCTGGATGTTTGCTGATTTAATTTTGCTAGATTTTAAATTCTTCACAAATTTCAAGAACACTTGTCCTGCACATATTTGAAATGCGCCCTTCTCTGTGTTCTGCGACACACATTTTAAATTGCCTTTATATCTTAGCTTTACAACTGTTTCACATGAGTGCTCTTACCAACAAGTGTACAGTCAGTCATTTTGTCTTATGTGAGATGTTTGCTCCGTATCTTAACAACAAATTTGGAATTAATCACAGCTTTCATTTGTTTGCCTTAGTGTGTATCTCTTGGAGAACACTGTCTCAATTGTGAAGACCAGTCATGGTGAGAGATCATAGATTAGGGGCTACTATGCGCCCTCTTTTTTCCCCTGAATATATCCTCTTCTTCAGCCCCAAAATTTCCATTGAGGTAGACTTTTTAAATTTGTGTCAATGCCTGGGGCTTTACTATTTGTTGTTTCTTAAAGCTGTTGCATTAGTTTAATGGTACTAAAATTTAAAAAAAAAACTACTACTTTTTAAAGAAATGCTTAGTCATGAAAATGTGTTGTTGTTGTTGTTGTTGTTGTTGTCGTCGTCGTCGTCGTCGTCGTCGTCGTCGTCATTGTCGTTGCCCTCGTCCAAGTTACTTGGCTTTTGGAAAGTCTCAGAAAACTGGCACAGCAATTCTGAACGACTAGAACTCGGTCAAAAACATGCTTAAAGAGCGTCTCCCTCTGAATTTCATATCCATGAGATTTAAAGAACTACTAGCAGAGAAATGTTGAGAGGGACTTCCATTTAATAAAATTGCAACCACCTGTGTGCCCCCACCTTCACTTTTTGCTGGTGTGTCCTCTTCTTTTAATCCTCGATAAGTGAGAAACGCCCTCTTTTCTTGTAATGGATGTGTGTTAACTCTATCACAGATTTATATAGGTCTTTACAAGTTCCTGTTATTTTTATGATTTTTACCAAAATTGGATATTCTGAACAGATTTTAGTAAAAATTCCCAATACAAATTTCATGAAAATGTACTCAGTGGGAGGTTAGTTATTCCATGCAGATGGACAGACAAGCATGATAAATGTTAATAGTCCTTTTTTGAAAGTTTGTAAATGTGTCTGATAGTACCATGTGCTTCTATTCTACAGGTTTGTTTCATATAAAATTTGTGAGCCATATTGTTCTGTGAATATTGACTCTCATAAATTTTATGTTTAGTATAATTTTTGCATTAAAAACATCCAAATTTCTGTTTTCATATATAAATATATAGTTACACTTCTTGTCTGGGTGAGCATAGCATTATGACCAGTGTTATGGCCGTGGCATTATATTATATGTTTAATAAAAGTTTTGACAAAGATTTGGCACTCAGTATTTTATACAGGATGTTTTAATAAGTGATTGAATTAGCAGTTTAACAAAAGAAATGCCACCTGGGTCATATTGACCAAGTGTCAAATTTTACTGCATTCTGTGCCCTTGTAGACATACAAATTTGAGGTTTTATGGCATTTATACACTTCCTGCTTTGAACATTTTGCTGCAAAAGCAGTAGAGTCTGTCAAGTCATTCATTAGCTGCATACTTTGTTAAACATTCATTATCTGTTTTAATTCTACCTGGAACTGCCACATGGGTCTTTTGAATGATGAGGCCTTTCTACTTGTGTCACACATTCAATGACTTGTAGATGTTACAATGCATGATGCTATTAATAACAAAAAGTTCCCTGTTGCTTCAGCTCAGTCTACCATAATTAGAAATTCAAACTCCCTTTCAGCATTCGTGATTCTGTAGCTGTTTATGAATTGCAAGTATGCAGATTTTGAGTCTTGATCTCTTTGCTCACTGTGTGTTTGAACTTGCTCACTTGTTGGAGACTCCCAGTCTAGAATATCAGTGGGTCAGTCTCTCACAACAACAGCTGCTTTCCTACATGCTCTTTGAGGCACAATGTGACTTGTAAAAGGGACATCACCAAAGAAGAACTCAATGAAGATGGGTCAGACATAGATCATTTAGGACTTTTGGGTTAATTGTGAATATTGGATTAGTGAATTAAAGACATTGAGTATGAAGATAAAGCAGGTGTGACTGGACACAAAATCATTGACTGAAAGTGAGGACATGTAGGAATAATCATATCCAGTCTACCAGCTTGCAGGAACCATCAGCTGGAAGGTAAGTTATTTACTTAACAAGATGGGCAATGTACGTATAAACGTAACATTGAGGCACGTTTGTGCAACCATTGTTGCCGTGGAAAAGCAGTAAGTATTACATATCCTGAGTGTGTGTTTGTAGCCTTAGGTATCCAGCATGCAGTGTGCATGCACCATATTATCATCTGTAGCATGTCTGATTCTACAAAATTTTCCACCTTATCTCATAAATCTCACAATTTTTGAATAAAAAGTTACCGAATGTAAAATGTGTGTTTGTATTTTAGCTACAACCTTGTCTGAACCATTTCTCATTCTAGGGAGAAGTGAGCAAGATATGGTGAAAAATGTGTATTGGTCTTCATGTAAAGTACCTGTTATTCTTGTCCAATTTGAATGAAGCTTGAATTGTCTTGATACATTGTCAAAAAATACTCAAATATCAAATGTAATGAAAATCTGTCTGTGGGAGCTGAGTTGTTCCACATGGACAGACATGATGAAGCTAATAATCACTTGTAACAAATTTGCAAACATGTCTGAAAAGTTTTCTTGTTTTATAGTAGCACGTTGCTAAGTACTAATGTGTCAGGTGCCACAGGACATGGAAGGAGACAGGGTAGGTAACACTGCAGCATAAATTTTAATTCTCAAGAAGGTTGTCAAAGGAAGATTAAGACGTAATTGGAGGCATAATTCCCTGTACCCAAACTAGAGTTAAGGATGGAATAACTGGAAAGTTATTACTGTTGGTGACATAACCAGCTGGTTCCCTCCAAGAAAATATGCTGGAGGAGAATCAAGCTTCATTGAAGTGAGGCACTGGTACACATTTTCAGCATTTGGTATCTGTGTGATTTTCAAAGCCACACTGTGTCACATAAAGCAAAGCACAGAAGCATCAGCACACTAAGGTACAAGATGAAAACTGACCCGTAGAGTAACTCTGTTTTACCATGAGCTATACCTGCAGCCTGTATGGTGGGAAGGCAAGACACATTTCTGTTGCAAACTGCTTTGCCCTGAAGATTGAGGCACTACGCCCATTAGAAACGTCGGTATTTACTAGGTGACACGGCGGAATATCGCTGAAGACTTGAATTCTTCGGTGCTACTGTCAAAACCTCAAACATCAACTGTGTTGTTCGTGTCTTAGTGGTCTACTAACACGTTCCCCATTTTTGCACACGTGAAAATTGACGTTTCGCCCCTTTTGCAGAAAATCTGCTGTGGTGATGGGAATCAACTGTCAAGATTCCTCAGTCCTTTAATTATATACTGATTAAAATAAAAATGTGTAATGCATGTTATCGTCTTGTCATCAAACGCTTGCTAGACCTTCCAAATTAACATTATATAAAATCAGGTCGTACGATTAGCCGGCCTCTCAGCGGACTGTGCCTTGCCATCTATATTATCCTTGCACGATGTGTTGTACATTCAGTATCAAAACATTCACCCTCTAAAGCATCGTTTACCTTCCAATACGCCAACAAAAGTCATGGAGGTGAAGGAAATGGAAATAGTTTCACACGATCTGACCTTACTTAAAAATGTCTATACTGGACGTGTTATGAGTATCGACAATAGCTTCAGCCTCGAAGTATTATAAACAGGTCGCACTTTATTTACAGATTAAATACTACCGGAGAATTATGCAGTTATTTATAATGTGTTAAATGTGTGCTTTGCATTTGGGTCGAGTATTGGATTCTCTTATTCGATTCCCTTTGGTACACGTGTGTGTTTGTGTGTGTGCGTGTGCGTGTCAGTTAAAGACAAACGGCAAATCAGCTATTGTGTTGCAGGACTCGGAATAGCTTCTGCTGGATGTGTGATGTTGGGATCGTCTGCATACGAGATTTTGATAAACAATTCTTTAACGAAATGAATCTAGACACAGTTTCTACGTAATACAAGGGAAGAATCCACTTCACGTATGACCTCGTGATCGTCGTTAAGATGTAGCTGGTTGGAACTACGCTATATATTAACGTCTAACAAGAGAGCGATGGGTAACAACGGCTCCAGATTCGTGAAAAAAATCACGTCTCCTTTCACAAATTCAGTAGATTGCAGTTGTACTGATCATCCTCAGAGTATTGTGCAATCAAAATGCCCAGTCATAGTAATTTCAAGAAAGGGGTTAGTCTGAAATATTATGTAATGATTGTGTTTTGTTGTAATATAAGCGTGTTGTTATACCCAATATGATTAGGTTTGTTCAGTACAGCTAATTTTGCATAACTGTGGTCATTAAATTGAATGCATGTGTATATGGCTATTTGATATTAAAAACGAATGTATTGCTTAATTTTCAACTCCCTTTAGTTCGATGTTCTTTGATGAGGATGGGGACTTGGCACATGAGTTCTATGTTGAAGTACCACCATCAAGAAAAGGGTGCAAAGCCACAATGAAGAAAGTTCTCCATAATCTTATTCCACAGGCAAGTACAATGCAAAGAACTCAACTATAGAGCTTGTACATGGAGTGTCAAATGTCATACAGTACAATGCCTGGAATGAAGTGTAGCCCCACTCTCATACAGGTGTAATATTCTTCAGTAGTTTACTACACCCTCTCTAGATGTTACAAAAAAAAGTGCACAATATGTTGATGAAATAGTGTGTCTGTGTTGTAGGACTATCAGTCCATCTCCCCAGTCATTATTTTTTAAGAAATAACCTGTGTTCCTGAAAAGTTATACAAAGAACATTCTGCCGTCCCATATTCACACTTCTTAACTCGGCTATCCATTCATGTGGGATATGATCCCACGTCACTGGGTAATTGGTTCCTAACATTTTGAGACAGTGTAGTTGTTTCATCTTCAAGGGTTGAAATGTCTAGTTACACTGACACTTATATTAGAAAGCAACATAATTTGGTGTTATTGCAGAATGTGTATTGCTGTCAACATATTCAGTATGCATTTTTGTACCTGGCAGTGATATCAAATAGTACGTATGGTGCATTCTAAGACTCCAGTGAATATGTAGGTTGTTTCATTTATACTGATAGGATTGATGGAGCAGTTGTAATAGACACTGGGCATGGTTGTGAACATGTCTGATGGATTACCTCTGAAATGTTGGTGCCTGAGGTCTGTGCTGTTCTAGGAGTTTACACAAAATTGGTTGGTAGTTTTTTACTGATATTTTGGGACAACTTGTCAGTACCATCTTCAGGGGTCAAAGAATCCAAGAAGAATGCTTGTAACACGTATGCAGCTGTATAGGGAATATAATGGGCTGTGATGGGTTCTGAAAGAATGTTATTACTCTATTTTATCCTTCTTACTCTTTTCTTTCTCTCATACTTTTTTTCTTTTCCTATATTGCTTGTTTTCTTTTTCCATTACATGCTCCCCCTTCCTGCACCTGGCAGCAGCTTCATGTTATGGGACTGTTGTGCCTCAGAGCGCCCGTAGACAACTCGCTTCCTTCCTCCCTGCTACCTCCTTCATGCTCCACTTACCATATTGACTAGCATCATGTTCTCTGAGAACCAGACACTGGCCACACTATTCCCTGCATAAGTTTGTACCTAAATTTATCATGCTCATATCTGTACACTAATGTTACCATTTCACATAAAATATCAACTAATGCACATATTATTATTAGCACCAATTTATTGGCACTGTGTCACTCTGACATGTTCTCTGATGCCAGACAGGTCAGAGAAGCACATAGATGTATAAACATCAAAGATAAGGTGTATATAACAAATGCAAAAATTTTGTTTAACAAAATTGCAAAACATATTATTAAACCTAAACTTGTTAATATTAGAATTAAGGAAATGATAAACGTTCTCAAAAACGTTAGAAGCATTGGTTAACTTTCATATTAATCAAGAACTCCGTTCTTTTTATCTCAAAAAAACAAGAACTTAATAAGCAACTATACAAAACTCATCTAAAGTGTGCTAATGCATGAGTCATGTAGCTGTCGCGTAACATATTACACGCTGCTCACTAGCTGAATTTTACATCTGGTAATTCATATTGTTGACCTGGCTGTTGAAATGTATCTATCATACTCCCTGAAGTTGGGCCGGGATAGCTCAGTCGGTATAGCGACTCGCTACAGGCTGGACAGTTCGGGGATCAAATCGTGGTGGGGGCAAGATTTTCTGCAAATGCCCAAACCGGCCCTGGGACTCACCCGGTCTCCTATACAAAGGGTACTGGACCTTTCCCAGGGGTAAAGCGGCTAGGGCGTGGCATTGACCACCTACCTCCATCTAACGCCGAGGTTAAAGAAAGAGTAGAGCTATACCTGTATTCCCCCTCTGGGCCTTCAGGGCCTGTTATAAGGTGAACTTTACCTTTACTTTACCTTCACCGTACTCCCTGAACATGACCCTTTGAGGGCTGAAACATATCAGAGTGACACAGTGTTAATGAAACAGTGTTAATAATAAATGTGTTTATTCATCGGTTTTATATGTGAAATGCGTAACCAAGTGTTGACGGCATTCTGCGTGGACTGCTTGACCCTCGAAGTTGGGACCAAAAGGTTGTCCCAAAACATCTGTAACATTCTACCAATCTGAGCAGCATAAAGTCCCAGAAGAGTGCAGATCTCATTTACACTGCAGCAGAAGCTTAAAATCATCCATGTTGGTGCCTCGTTACGATACTGCATGGCATCACATCCTGCAAATCATAGTTGTAATTCCTTTAAATTTCTTGTTACAATGTGTGTAGCTTTTCACATATGTTGGAATAAAAACAATACTAGAAGATAGAAGTAGGGTTTCAGTAAGTATAAATTTAAATTATGAGCCACATAGCAACATGCAGTTGACTCTTTGCTCTTTCTTCATTACAAAATGAAAATGTTCTTGCAGGGAGAAGTTGCCCATCAGTTCCCTCGGTTGCATGTTGACTTCCCCATCATTCTTCACCAAGTCTGAGGATCAGATCTCAACCTCTGTGATATGTGTCATAATAATTTCACCATCCTGTAAAGTGTAAATAAACACAGGAAATCTACAGGACTGCAGAATACCATCATTTATGTGAAATATATGTTTTTGTATTTTTCTTTACTTAACACACCATGCTTAGCCATGAGGTAAGAAACAGCAAACAGTGTAAAGTAAGAGACTGTCAAGGTCTGAAATTATCCTTATGTAGATAATTGTAAGATGTATTATATGATGAAGGCAAATGGTTGTGAACTTCTGTTGGAGTTTAAAATTTGTTACATATGATCAGTATGTTCGTTAAATCACACCCTCTTTCCAGTATTTTGTTATATTAAAAGTGTTGTTTCAAGAAAATGAGTTGTGCTTTGTTCTAAGTAGTCACAGTAAAATTTGATGGTGCATAAAGTTGAATCTAAATTTTCTCAACCTTGAGTTGAGAAAAACTTGTACGTATGTAAATTAATTTTAACTGAGCCAGTGAAATGAAGCTTCAAATGGGAGCATGTGACTGATATAAATTATGTTGCAGTTGTTATGAACAGTTTAGGGATGAAAGAAACTTTGTGGTATGATGGGGTGAAATGATGTTGTTTTATTATTACATATATATATATATATAT
>Ga0123357_10006625_pt1 | contig 14183 bp, 18 predicted proteins | sample TergutEmb28metaG_FD_89873 | JGI IMG/M metagenome (GOLD analysis project Ga0123357, IMG submission 89873) | Embiratermes neotenicus P4 segment gut microbial communities from Petit-Saut dam, French Guiana - Emb289 P4 | ecosystem: Host-associated > Arthropoda: Insects > Digestive system > Gut ... | reverse complement strand
AGGTAGGAGGTTTGAAGTTTGAAGTAGGAGGTTTTGAGTTGAATTCTAGTGGCTGTCCAACTATATTAGACAACTTTGTCTATTATAATAGACATCTATAATAGACAACTTAAATTCCTATCTCAAACTTCAAACCTCCTACCTCAAACCTTTATTTTCCGCTTGCCACGAATCGGCGTTTTTTGTAAAATCGCGTGTAAGAGAGTATAGGAAAATACAAAATTAGGCGCGGACCGGTCTGCTGTGCGTCCGAAAATAAGGCGTAGGGGCGAATAACATTCGCCCTGTGTAGGGGCGGGGTCAGCCCGCCCGAAATAGAACAATTGAAGGGGTATTACCATGGAATTTTCAGTATTCAGACAAGTTTTGATTCGCGCGCTGGGGCATATGCAATCCATTGTGGAGCGCCGCGCGACGCTGCCCATCCTGATGAATGTTAAGCTAGAGGTCAAGGAAGACCTGGTGTTATCGGCGACGAATGTCGATTTGGAATTGGTCGAACATGTGGCGGCGGATATCACGTTGCCCGGGAAAACGACGGTTCCCGTTCATATGTTGTATGAAATCGTTCGCCGGTTGCCGGACGATTCGGAAATCAAGTTCAAGCAGTCGGGCGACCAGTTGGTCGTGTCAAGCGGCCGCGCGGTATTCCGCCTGCCGACGTTGCCGGCCGAAAATTTCCCGATGATGGCGGGCGCGCACCTGACCACGAAATTCGCGATGACGACGGGCGACTTGGCGCATTTGATTAATCAGACGAAATTCGCGATTCCGACCGACGATGTGCGGTATCACCTGTGCGGGATTTATTTCCATATCACCGAAGAAGGCAAGTCGAAGATGTTGACCGCCGTCGCGACCGATTCGCAACGCTTGGCCCTGTGCGCGATGCCGGCCCCGGCCGAGGCGAAAGAAATGCCGTCCGTCATTTTGCCCCGCCGCGTGATTGGCGAATTGTCGAAATTGTTGGAAGATGCGACCGTGGACGATGCGACCATCGAATTGTCGGATACCAAGGCGCGCTTTTCGGTTGGCGCCGCGACATTGACATCCAAATTGGTCGATGCCCAATATCCGAATTACCGCGTCGTGATTCCCAAAGGCAATGACAAGATTGCCGTCATGAATCGGAAACAATTTATTGCCGCCGTCGACTTGGTCAGTGTCGCCAGCCAAGACAAGACGAAAACCGTGCAGCTGACCTTTTCGATGAACAAATTGGTCATCAATGCGTCATCGCCGGACGCCGGCACGGCGACCCAGGAACTGGACATCGAATACAATGGCGACGATACGTTCACGATTGCGTTCAATGTGAAATTCTTGCTGGATAACGCGAATCAAATCGAAGGCGATAAATTCCAATTGGCCATGCAGGACCCGTTGTCCCCGACCGTCATGCAATCGACGGAAAAGAAGACGGATTGTCTGTTCATCCTGATGCCGATGAGAATCTAACAGGTGATTTCCCTGCCGGTCCGCGGTGGGCACGAAAACAGGGCCTCGTGTATGTCTCTATACACGTCGGCCCTTTTTTCGTGCCCAGTCGGCACAACATCGAAAAATGATTTAATTTTTATCGCCGCTTACGCGGCGATTTTTTTATTTCTTATTTTGCAGCAAATCTTTCAAAACGAACGTGATGCCGAACATGGTACCGAAGGCACCCGACTTGTTTTTTGAAAATTTTTCATAATAGAAATCGATAAATGCATTGATGTCCATGTGTTCGCCCCACCCGCCGATTTTATAAATGGCGCCCAGGTCGGCGTCATAGAACGGGTCGCCGTTTTGCGCCCCGATGCCCCCGTCCGCGTAAAGATAAAATGGCCCCGCCGCGGTCTTGATGGTTTTTCCGGCGCCACCGAAAACGGTCAGCCGCTGGGAATATTGGGTCTTGCGGTTTCCCGACGTCCGTCCTTCGGACGCCAGGCCGACAACCGACAGAAATGGGTCAATCGCATAGTTCTTGTTCAATCCGAAATCCGCGCCCACGCTTTGGAACAAGTAAGAATATTCCCCTGATGCGGACCTTTCCGTCCCGGCGGAAATCGGCCGGACCGAAAGTCCCTTGAATTCCCCGCCAACGCTTTCATTATTTTGCGCGATGGATTTTGTGGCAAAAGAGAAAAGAAGGATGGCGGTCATTAATTTGATTTTATCTTTGAATGTCATGTTTCGTATCCTGTGTTTTTGAATTGTGCCGGTATGATAGCTCTTTATCCTATTTTGTCAAAGCCTTTTTTCGCATGGCTGTTTGAAATGCTTCGTGAACCATGTAGGGGCGGTTCGCGAACCGCCCCTACGGGATTTGAACCCGGGACAATGTTTGTTCATAAAGCTTATCTATATTTATGATATAATATTCGGGTTAAAATAAAAAGGACCATCCATGAATATCAAAGATATTAAACCCGGGGCCAACCCGCCCGCGCAAATGACCGCCATTATCGAAGTCCCCGAAGACGGCCATGTGAAATACGAAATCGATAAGGAAACCGGCCTGATGCGCGTCGACCGGATTTTGCACACGCCGCTGGCATACCCCGCGAACTATGGCTATTTCCCGGGAACGCTGGGCGATGATGGCGACCCGCTGGACGCCGTGGTGGTTTGCAACGCCGCGCTGCGCCCCGGGGTGATGATTGCGGTGCGCCCCATCGGCGTGTTATTGATGGAGGACCAGGCCGGACGCGACGAAAAAATCATCTGCGTCCCGATTAATTCGGTCGACCCGTTTCACAAAAGCACGATGGCATTAAGCGATTTGCCGTTATCGCTGAAAGCCAAAATCGAATACTTTTTCAAACATTATAAAGATTTGGAATACGGTAGCTGGTCCAAGGTCACCGGCTGGGGCGACGCCCGCGCGGCCCAGAAAGTCATCAGCGACAGCATCCGGGATTATAAAAAGAAATCCGCAAAAAACGCCGCCGCCCAGAAATAATTCCTTGAATCCGCGCGGCCGCGGTTCTATAATCGGGCCGAGAATGCAGGCGGGAGGTTCAAAAGGATTTACGATGATAACATCGAACAATCAGATTTTTTCCGGACTTTTTACAGCCTTGGTAACGCCGACCAATCAAGACCAGACCGTTAATTATAAAATGCTGTCCCAATTGCTGTATTACGGCGCGGACACGGTCAACGGGTATGTGATTTTGGGGTCCACCGGCGACCCGGCGGCGCGCAACGCCAAAGACAAAGAAACCATTATCATGATGGCGACCGGTATCTGTCACGATATGGGTAAAAAAGTGATTATGGGCGCCAGTTCGGAAGACATCGAATTAATCAAAGCCGGTTATGAACTTGGCGCGAAATATCATGTCGACGGGATGCTGACCATGCCGCTGTTGGGCACGAAACAGCTGCCCGATGGCTTGAAGAATATGTTCCGGACGTTGTCCGATTACGGCATTCCGATTATCATTTATAATAACAAGGGCCGCACCGGTCAGAATAATATCACAAAAAAAGATATGGAGGGTCTGTCCCAAATTGAAAATGTCGTCGCAATCAAGGAAGCGTCTGGAGACCCGGAACAAATCGAAGATATCATCAAGGCATCCGGGGAAATGGGCATCAAGGTCCTGTCCGGCGATGACAATATGACCGCGCGGATGATGGGCCAGTTCAAGGATCAGGGTTTTGGCGCGCATGGCGCGATATCTGTCTTGTCCAATCTGTTGCCGGGTCAAATCAGCACGATTGCCGATTCGAACAATTATGATTTTCCTGAATTTAATCCGCGCCTTTATGATGAAAAATTAAAGCCGTTCTATAAAGCCATCACGGCGGCCGGAAATCCCCCATCCATCAAGTTTATCATGGAACATTTCGGAATTCCTGTCGGCGGGTGCAGCCCGTGCATGGGCAAGGTATCCGATGCCAAGGCCGCGGAAATCATCGGGCTTTTGAATCAGTATCGGGAATTGCCATCTTTGAAGGAAGAAGTTCAAATAAATTGGCAAAGGGCGTGCGAGCGTTGATTTTTTAATCATTTTCCTTGAATTCCATCTTTTTCTGCGTATAATCCGGCGATAATTCCCCTCCACAGGAGGGGTGCCGAGCAAAGCGAGGCGGGGAGGGTTGGTTGAAAATAAACTTAACCCTCCCCGTCAATTTTGCTGGCGCAAAATTGCCACCCCGCCCCCGGGTCCCACGGAAATCGCAGATTTCCGTGGGTGGGCCAGGGAGGGGAATAAGGAGGTTCCAATGGCATCGTATACGGCAAACGATATCCGCGTCGGATGGGTGATTTCCCATAACGGGCGGCGATACACCATCACCGGCATTACCAAAGTCAAACCGGGCAAGGGCGGCGCATTCGTCCAGGCCGACATGCGCGACGTCGATTCGGGTAATAAGGGCGGCGAACGCTTTCGCGCGGAAGACAAAGTCGAAAAGCTGATGGTCGAAGATATCGAGTGCCAGTTCCTTTATTCCGACGCGGCGGATTCGTATTTCATGAACATGACGGATTATGAGCAGTTTTCGCTGTCCAACGACATGCTGGGCGAACAGATGAAGTTTTTGGCGCCGGACATGAAAGTCATGGTGAATTTTATCGAAGGCCGTCCCATCTCTATCAGTTTGCCGAAAACCGTCATCGCGACGATTGCGGAAACCGAACCGGCGTTAAAGGGCCAAACCGCGGCGGGTTCCGGCAAGCCGGCGATTCTGGACAACGGCGTCCGCGTCACGGTTCCAGTGTTCGTCGAGATGGGCGAAAAAATTGTGGTCAACACTGAAACGCTGGAATATGTCGAGAGGGCGAAATAAAGTGAGGGCTTAACCTGCCCCCGACAGGGGGCGGGATAGAGCTGCTTGCAAGTGTAACGAGCTAGCAACTCTTGGGTGGGGGTCGTTCGGAACATACTCTTGACCGCTCCCCACCCAAGAACTTCTAATGCGCTAACGCTCATAAGAAGTTCTATCCCGCCCCCTGTCGGGGGCAGGAAAATAGCCCCCACTTGCACCATCATAAAAAATCCGGCATCGCCGGATTTTTTTATTTTCCTTTTCTCTTATTCAGAAAATCAGCAACTTTTTGTAATAAAGGGGCGGCATTTCCGGTTTTCTTGGCGGGTGGCGGCAGATTTTCTCCTTGCGATTTAATTTCAGAAATTTTTTCAAAAATGATTTTTTTTGTTCCTTTCTGATAGGATTCCAAGATACTTTTTGCGGTGTCAACAAAGTTTTTTGCACCCATGACGCCTGCATATAAGTTTTCTTTTTCAGCCGGATTTTCCCGTTTATATTGAATGTCAATCAGGTGGAATTCTTTCAGAACTTTATCCCATATTTGTTGATTGTCCTTATTTTGGGCAAAATATTTGCTAAACTTCGTATCCGGATTGTTTTTCAGTTTAGTCAGGTAATTATACCAATCCATTCGCTCTTTATAAATGGCATCATAAGTGCTTTTTTCTGGAAATTCGGCCAATTGATGATTCTCTTTGGAAAGTTCTATCTGAAAAAATTCATAAATAATATCCAATAGCAACCGGGTGGCTTCGGACGAATCTTTTGGCAGATATTGCGTCAGATAATTGTAGGCCTCGCGATTCGGGACTCCGAATGTTCTTTTGCTTCTTGGCAGCACGGCCTTGCCGTCAGGATTCCCGGTTAATTTTGAAATAGCCTTGTTTATTGTTACTATTTTTCGGTTTTTGGAAATTTGTTTCATAGAATGCTCCTTAATTTAGGAGCATTATACCATATTTTCATTGTTGCGCAAAAATTTAATACACAAATGCGCCGGTGGGGGAACACCAGCCGGCGCGTTTGCCGCCGGAATAGGGGCGCGCCATCTTTTCGCGCACCATGATGTCGCCCACGTCTTCGCCCTCTGCATTTTGAACATAGGCGTCGATACGGCCCAGATATTTGTCGTCTTTGATTCCGGATAATGTGATACGCGAACCAATGGGAATCAGTTGGCCCAATCGGTCGCGCGCGGCAAAGGCCGCCTTAATCTCTGCATCGCATTCGCCGTGGATTTCCGGTGCATCGATTTGCATAAATCGCACGCGGACGGAAATCGTGATGTCTTCTTTCAGGATGACTTTGGCCGCAAAGGTATCGCCGTCAATGATGTATCCGACTTCGGCCGGCACCGCATCGGCCAAGGTGTTTTTCGACGGTTTTTTGTCCGACGACTTGCCAGCAATGGCAACGGAATAGGCCACCACGCACGCGACCATGATTAGGATGGAAAAGATGATTTTATGCGTTCGGGTCATTTTAGAATTAAGAATTAAGAATTAAGAATTATGAATTTTTGACATTAATTTTTAATTCTTAATTCATAATTCTTAATTTTTTATGGCAACTTTGGCGACCAGGTCGGCTCGGTCCCGTTCACGCCGGCGGGCAATTTGATTTCGTAATTATTCTGGCCGATGATGTCCACGCTGCGGATATGGCTGGTGCGGTCGGTATCGCTGGCCCGGTCCGTTTCGTAATACACGACCCGGCGCGAATTCGGCGCCCAAGACGGGGATTCCATGAACCAGCCGCTTGCCAAAATCTTTTCATGCTTGCCATCCGGGTCCATGATGCCGATATAGAACGTATCCGCCGTAATCCGGGTGAACGCGATATAGTTCCCGTCGGGCGAAAACGCCGGCGTCGCATACCGCCCGTCGCCATAGCTTAAACGCGTCGACGTCATGGTTTTCAGGTCCAAGATATGCAATTGCTGGCTGCCCGATGCGTTGGAATTATACGCCATCCGCGTTCCATCGGGGGAATAGGACGGCGACGTATTAATCCCGCCGTCGGTCAGCCGCCGCATGGTTTTCGCCGCAATGTCGTATTCATACAGATTGACCGCGTCGGCATCGACCAGCGACATCGCGACCCGCGTCCCATCGGGCGAAAACCGCGGCGCGAACGTCATGCCGCCGAATTTGCCCAACCGATGTTGCGCGCCTGTATTCATGTCCAAAGCCCAAACGGTCGGGTCGGGGTCGCGATAAGACAAGAACAAGACCGTTTGCATATTCGGGGAAAAGTGCGGGGACATGACCATCGTGTCGCCGTCCGACATATACCGGAATCCATACCCGTCCGAATCCATGATGGCCAGTCGTTTCACGCGCGCGTCGACCGGGCCGGATTCCGCGATAAAGATAATTTGCGTGTCGAAATAGCCGACTTCGCCCGTCAAGCGTTCGTAAATCGCATCCGCCATGATGTGCGCGATGCGCCGCATGGATTTTTTGGTGGACACCAGGGTCTGGGCCTCGATTTGTTCCTTGCCGTTAATGTCCCAGACGTAAAAGGACAGGCTGTATTTGTCGCCATCTGCGGGTTCGATTTTGGTTTGGACCAAGACTTGGGCGTTAATCATGGCCCAGTCGTTGAATTTAGGCATGGCGTCGAATGCGGCGACCTCAGGAAAGGCGTCGTGGGCGATAATGCGGAACAGCCCGGATGATTTCAGGTCGTTTTCCACCACACCGCGCATGGTTTCGGCGTCCCGCGCAATCGTATCACCCTTCGCCAAGGCTCCGGGTGACAGGTCCGATTTAGAGGCAGGCGTCGGTGTTTCGAATTTTTGAATCGCGATGGGCACTGGTTCGACGTTCCCAGCGACGATATCGACCTTTAGTTCCGCATGCGCCGCCGGGGCAAAAAGTGCAAAATGCAAAGCGCAAAGTGCAATGATGGCAAATAGTTTTTTCATAATCTTTCCTTCGAATAGACTGGTTCAAAGTTTGTATTAAGCTCCTCCTGTCCCTTGATGGGGCGGGATAGACTTTCTTATGAGCGTAGCGAATTAGAAAGTCTTGGGTGGGGTGAATGGAACCGTTTTAGTTGTCTAATATATTGGACAACCACCCCACCCAAGAGTTGCTAGCTCGCCGATGGCTCGCAAGCCAACTCTTTCCCGCCCCATCAAGGGGCAGGATGCGCTTCACGTCTTATTATAGAGTGATTTTACAGGGGAAGAGGATAAAAAGCAAATCAAAACGACTTTCAAACCGCTGCAACACATCTGTCCCCACAACCATCCACACAACCGCCCTTACACCCGTCCCTACAAATGTATTGACATCTGTAAATACAATGTTATAGTCAGTTGTAATTACAAGCGTCTATTCAGTTGTATAGGGGCTGATGCCCCACCCAAGAATCGCTAAGCGGCAAAGCCGCAAGCGATTCTGTCCCGCCCCGACGATGCGGGGCAGGAAAGGAGCCTTCGTGATGCCGAATGTGATGCAGCAACTCTTTGTGATGAACATTGATTCTTTCTTGAAAGAATACGCGGCGTTCCGTGCATTCAACAAATCCGATTGCGTCATCAATATGCGTATTCCCAAACCGATTTTGGATAAAATCAAAGCCTTGGCCGACGAACAGCACGTGCCGTATCAATCCCTCATCTCATCCGTCCTGTTTTCCCTGGCCAATATCGAAGACGGAAAGAAATAATGACCCGCTCAATTTTATATCATGGAAGAAATGAAGCCGTCGATGGGGATACGATTATTCTAGATTCTGGAAAATATAATAAAAATCCCGGTGAAGTATGGCATCTTTGGGCAACAGATTCATTGGAATATGCGTCGCGGTATGTGCTTAAAGAGGCGCCTTATCTTCTTAGCGGAGAAGTCGGTTTCATTAATTTTATTCCAAAATTTAAAAGAAATGGCGATTATGTGATAGACACAGGTGATACGCTTATAGAAGATGACAGGCATGTATTAATTTTTCCGGACAAGGATTTTGAAATGGGCTTTGTGTATGCACTGAATAAAAAGGGTTCTAAGCGACAAGGTAAAATTGAAGAATTTGACTGTTATGAATACACTTATGAAAATGCTCAAAAGTGGCTTTATGAGCATAAGATAACGCCGAAGTTTCTTGTAGAGAATAAGTTGTCCAAGATGTGGCTTCGGTTGCCAAAAAGGGGATACACGATTCAAGATGTGACGGAAAAATTGACCGACTTGGCAATCATTGCCGGATGCATCCGCAAGAATAATGCAGATTATGCGAACGCTGCCCGGAATTTTTTCAAACAGATGAATATGATGACTGTCCCGGTAAAATAAATTGATGTTTTTACGCGCTGTGGCGGTTGATGGCCGTGGCGATTTCGTCCAAGGATGCGGTCGGGGGCAGTTCGGGTTCGAACCAGACATTCGCCGTGCCGGGATGCATTCGACCGCGCTTTGGCCAATATTTTCCCGAATCCACGCCGACCGGCATAATGGGCAGCTGCAAATGTTCCGCAATGAATAACAAGCCGCGTTTTAATTTAAGCGCTTGGCCCGGTTTGGCGCGCGTGCCTTCGGGGAAAATAATCAGCGTCATGCCGCGACCGATTTTCTTCGCGACGGCGTCGGTCAGCGTTTTCATGTTGGTGGCGCCGGCCGCGCGATTGACGCCTTGCAAGCCGATGCGTGCGAAAGACCATCCGTAAATCGGAATCCATAACAATTCGCGTTTGATGATAAAGAATGATTCCGGAACATCGGTGAATAAAACCGCAACTTCCAGAATCGACATGTGCTTTGACGCAATGATAGGGTTTAAGTTTGAAGTTTGAGGTTTGAAGTTTGAAGTGTAAGGGGTATTATGAACTTTGTATTTAATTCCGGCGAATAACCGCGCCACCCACAACACGCCGCGGGCGTCCGCCCAAACGAATTTACGGCTTAGCCATCGACTGGGCAGCGCGACCAGCAGCAACGGCGCCCACGCGACAAACCAAACGGCCAATGCGATTTTGAATAGATAAGTGCGGAACATTTTTATCCTAATTTTCTTTATTCTCGGTTGACTACCCCGGAATTCTTAAACTCGCTACGCTCGTTAACGAATTCCGACCCTTCTAAGAAGGGTAATTCGCCTCCTCATTTGAACGGTCTAGTTGCCCTTCTCAGAAGGGCCGGAAAGCTTGGCGGCTTTGCCGCCTTAGCTTTCCGGGGTAGTCATTTTATTTCTTAACTTCCAACACAATCCCAAGCGCGCCATATTTTTTAATGTCCGGTTTGGTCCAGTGGCGTTCCATATCCGCGTCGGGATTTTTTGGTTCCGTATCCCACCCGCATTTGGCATAACCCAAATTGGCGACCATGGTCGCAAAATCCCGGAACCAGCATAATCCCGTAATTGTGCACGCCAACGTTTCGCCGGTTTCGTCATTGGTGAACAGAATGTCGTCGCCGACTTTTAAGTGTTGGCGCTTTTCGTCATAAAGTCGACGTTCAATGGTTTTTTTCCCACTTTTGGTTTGAGCAAAGGATTCGGCGTTGATGTGCATGGGGTGCGTTGTATTCATGTCTTTCCCTTTTATTTTCTTTTTTCAATGCCGACGATGGTGCCGATGTATTTTACATATTCGGTCCCCCAACGTTCCAAGCGCCGCACCGCCGGCGTCCCGTTCAGCGGCACGGGACAGGCGACAATTGCGGTATCGGGCAATTGACGTTGCACCAAAACCATCGCCCGCATCATGTGGTCGGCGGTGGTGACAAGGACGATTTTTCGAAAATGCCCGGCGTCCGCAATCGTTTTGATGGCGGCCGCGTTTTCGGACGTGGATTTGGATTCATATTCGTCCGCAACTTGCGCCCGAATGTTGTCGCCGATATACCCGGAAAAATTATGCGTGCCGACGCCGATGATAAACAGCCGCCGGTCGGGAAACCCGGTCAACTTTGCAGTCGCGAACGGAATCCGCCGCGCATCACCGGTCAGGACGAAGATTTTCGCGTCGGCGGACAAGGCGGGGCACGCCGTCGGCGCCGCCCGTTTGAACCACACGCCGCCCACCACGAACAACGTCAAGATGATTAAAGAAGGTTTTAGTATTTTGAACATCTTGAATAAGAGTGAATAGTGAATAACGAATGGTGAATAGTTGAGGCCAAAAATTTGCAACGCAAATTTTTGTTATTATTCGTCGCGGCAAAGCCGCGACACAAACATTATTCACTATTCACTATTCACTTTTTAATATTTTCATCACGGTCCGCCGCGTGGTGATAATGGACAAACCGATAATGCCGACCGCCAATGCAATCAGGACGAGCCACCCAATCCCCGGCACCGCCATTTGCGTAAACATCCCGACGCGCAGCGAATGCGCCATGGATATGATAATCAACAACACCGGCGTCGCGACGACGAACCCAAGCAGCGCGCCCATCGCGGCCAACCGCAAAATAATGCTCATCAATTGCCGCGCGATAAAGCCGTCGCGCGCACCGACTTGGTTTAATATCTCCAATTCATGCCGATGAATCAGCGTCGTGTTTTTCGTGATATATGAAATGCACAGGATGATGGACGCCAAGACAAGGCCAAGGACAAAGAACGAAATCAAAATAATCTGCCACCCGACGGATGTCGTCGCCTTCATCCCGCCCGCAAAGGTCACGAACCGGACGCCGTCGATGTTGGCCACCGACGCGCCGAAATTATTTTTCGCCGTCGCATTTTTAAACTGGATTTCCGTCATTTTCGGGATATAGCCCGACAATGCGTCGCCGCCCGACAGCCAAGGTTTCAGCATGGCCGCCGATTCTTCGGCCGAGATATCGCGCAATGATACGATATCGTTTTTGGCGCCGGACGTTATTTTCTGGACAGCCGCCGACGCCGCGCCAGCGGACGGGCCGGGCATGACTTGGACCGTCGCCATCAAATCCCATTGGTGATTCCAACGCGATACGGCGGTGCCAAGCGAGATAACCAGTCCCAAACATAGCACGGCCAGAAAGGACAACAGCCCAAGCAAGGATACCAGAAAGATTCGCTGTTCCCGGACGAACGAAAAGACAATGGGTTTGCTCATTCGTCCTCCTTGTTGCCGGCGAGCGACGCAAATTCTTTTTCAAGGTTTACGGACAGGTCGGTAAAATAGCTTTTTTCTTTTTTCACGGCGGCCGGGGCTGCTTTGGTCGCGGCGGGTGCAGCGGATTTGGACGCAGGTTCTGATTTTGTCGGGCGGGGCGCCGCGGTGCCGCGCGCATTTTCGAACATCAGTTTATGTTCCGCAATTTTAATCCGCGGGAACGGATAGGTGTCCAGCAGCTTTTGGCTGTGCGTGGCCAGGATGATGGCCGTGCCGAAACTTTTGTTCATTTGAATAAATAATTCCATCAATTTCGCCGCGGACGCATCGTCCAGGTTTCCGGTCGGTTCGTCCGCCAATAAAATTTCCGGTTGCGTGATAATCGCGCGCGCAACGGCAACCCGTTGTTGCTGTCCCCCCGACAAGTTCAAGGGCAGGGCGTCCGCATACTGGGATAATCCGACCCATTGCAACGTCCGCGTCACCAATTTTTTCGCATACGATTCGGATGTCCCGCGCACCCGCAGAGGCAGCGCCACATTGTCGAACACGGAAAGATGCGAAATCAGGGAATATTCTTGGAATACAATTGCCATTTTCCGGCGCAGTTCCGAAAGCGCGTCCCGTGTCATGCCGGACGTATTTTTTCCGAACAATTTGATTTGCCCGCGCGATTGCGGCAATAAATGATAAATCAGGCGCAGCAATGTCGTCTTGCCCGCGCCGCTTGCCCCGGTCAAGAAATAGAACGAATGGGAATTGATATTGAATGACACGTCCGACAGCACTTCGACGCCGCCGTCGTATCGCGCCGCCACATTCGCGAATGAAATCACGCCGCGCGTCGCCGCGGTGGGCAAAGAATTATCGATGATTGGTTCGGTCATGGAACGCATTATAGAAAGAAAATGGAATGGTGGAAAGGAAAAAATTATTCCCCTCCAAAGGAGGGGTGGCAAATGCCGAAGGCATTTGACGGGGAGGGTTATTCTGCCCCTTGGGGAAGTGGCCGCGAAGCGGCCGAAGGGGGTAACCCTCCCCGCCTCGTTTCACTCGGCACCCCTCCTATGGAGGGGAATTACTCTTCCACTTCCACAAACCGCGGGGTGTCGATGCCGGGGCGGATGATTTGGTCGAACCATTGTGCGGCCGGCCGCACCCACACACTATCATCGGACAACTCCTGATACACGACCATGTCTTCCAACGTGTCGGAATCCTTTGCAATCATCAAGACCTGGACAATGATTCCTTTGAAATGCCGGTATTTGGCACCGATTTTAATCTCTGTGTTCATTTTATTTCCGATTGTATTTTTCAAGTCTTTTAAGAATCGTTTCGATGTTTCCGGTAATAAAGCACAATTCCGGGTCCGGGTCAATTCCAATTTTATGATACATCGGCAATTGATAGCCGTCTTTGAACGTAATGCTTTCCACGACAACACAATTATATTTTTCACGTGCGGTCTTTAATAAAGCGAGCACAAGGGGAATGCCGATACCGATGTGTCCTTGATATTCCGGATGAATGAAAAGCTCGCCCTCTATCAGCCGGTTGCCGTCCCACCATGGCTTTACTTCCGCCATAAAACCGGCGACACATTTATACCCCCCCCCGGTCGATTTGTCAAGTGCAGCAAAGCATAAATCCGGCTGGCGGCGAAATTTATATTCGAAAAATGCCAATGCTTTTTCCGGCGTCCAATCTTCGCCCAATGGCGCGTATGCCGCCCGAAAGCATTCGGCCAGTTCGGCAAGCATGGATTTTTTCATCGGGACGATTTTTATCATTTCGTTAACCGCTTTTGGTTTCGAAGATATGTGATTAATCCGGCGATGACGAAAATCAGCAAGATGGATTCTAATGTCCATCCGAAAACGCTGTTCAGCAAGAAATTATAAATAATCCAGCCGATGCTGACAAAAATCCCCAATAACCTGTAAATAAAAATATTTTTCTGCCAGATTGAAATTGTAAAAATCATCGTCGTTAAAAAGGCCAGCCAACCCAATCCGCTGGAATCAATATGATTGAAAAGAATCGTCGAAACCGCAAACAATAATGTCCACAGACCCAGCCACCACCAATCGGCGCGCATTATTTTCGCGTTTTGTGCGGGCGTCCTGCGGCCTTGCACAATATGCGCGACGATATCGCGCGCGATGGCGATGATGCACATCCATACGCCAACCCAGCCGCCCAGCAAGACCCACGCAATCCCTTCGCCGGTATTGCTGCCGATTGCGGTCAGCAGCAATTTGCTTCGGGATTTTATAAAATAACTTGATGCCAGCAAAATATATGCGATAACAACCGCAATCTGGCTGGTTATATAAGTTGCGGAAGTCCAATCGCCCATTTT
>Ga0123357_10006624_pt1 | contig 14183 bp, 5 predicted proteins | sample TergutEmb28metaG_FD_89873 | JGI IMG/M metagenome (GOLD analysis project Ga0123357, IMG submission 89873) | Embiratermes neotenicus P4 segment gut microbial communities from Petit-Saut dam, French Guiana - Emb289 P4 | ecosystem: Host-associated > Arthropoda: Insects > Digestive system > Gut ... | reverse complement strand
CCTTCTTCTCCTCCTCCTCCTCCTCCTCCTCCTCCTCCTCCTCCTCCTCCTTCTTCTTCTTCTTCTTCTCCTTCTTCTTCTTCTTCTCCTTCTCCTTCTTCACCTTCTCCTTCTTCACCTTCTCCTTCTCCTTCTTCTCCTCCTCCTCCTCCTCCTCCTCCTTCTTCTTTTGAAGGGGGCCATCCCATTCTGTATCGTCAATTATTTATTATATTAGTGCCGTCAATACATAACATGTACAAAGACTAGATGCATTAGTACAACTGGGTTAAATCTGGCGACATGTTTCGGCCGTTAAACGGCCATCCTCAGGCCAACAATTAATAGTAATTGGCTAAACTGTTTGACTGTACCTTAATAATACTATTATTTATTGGCCTGAGGATGGCCGGTTAACGGCCGAAACTCGTCGCCAGATATAACCCAGTTGTACTAATACATCTGGTCTTTGTATTTGTTTTTATATTGACTGCATTAATACAGTAAATAATATCTAATATTTCTGTTACAATATATACAGCATATACTGTAACAGAAATACTTAACTCTAAGGAAAGCTTAGAAAAATATATGAGTCAAAGTTATGTTGTGTCATGAGAAATGTGTTACAGAATAGGAAATCTGTTTGGCTTCCTTCACAAATGTATCTATTTGAAAATATATAGTCTTCATATTAAAGTACAATCCCAAAAACCTTTTGTCCTGTCAAAACTATCTTCATCTGAAATACCTGTATTCTGATTTTTGAAATTTGTATCACAGAAATGTGTATCAATGCAATAGCTTCGTCAGAAACTTCCTAAACATTGGGCATTGCAGACTACTGACTGACCTCAAACAAAGGAGGCCATTACCAGTCAGATAGTGTGGGCCATCCTACTACTTTCCTTATTTTACTGCATCTCGTCATCATGCAGTCTGTCTTACGACAGGTCCATAGCCTCTTCCGAAGCAGTTTTCCACACAGTGCAATCTAAAGCTTCCTCTTTCAACTTCCAGTATCTTCTTGTTTTCTTAAGGTCATCCAGTAGCAGCTTACATCTTCTTCCTCGTCACCCCATCCCTTCTATCTTTCCTTCAATAATGTATGTTAGATGACAGACCTTACATAAGATGTGACCAATCCAACTGGCCTTCCTTTGTTTTAATTTCATGTACTTGTAATAGTTGTTCGTTTTTCACAAACCAATCCATGTGATCTTTCCATCCTCCTCCAGCACCACATTTCATGGCTTTCAAGGTTTTTCTGTTCTATTATCCAAAGTGCCCAAGTTTCAGCACCATAAGAAGCTGTTCTCAAAATGCGACATAAAAAAATATTATCACATAACTTTAGTTACTTGATACTGCTTTCAATTCTTGAAGCTCAGTGTATTGTAACAACAAACTATTCTTTAACCAATAACATATGACAACTGCAGTAACTAATCATCGCTACTCCCATCCAGTATGAAGCAGGGCTGTACAAACAAATTACTAATGTTAGACTCACTTGTACCATCTGCCTGACAACTTTTGATTGTGTGGTGGATAAAAACACAACAATAATGTATTTGTTCTCTCCTCTTTGCCATAAAACTTTCCCCCTTAATTATATCACCCCCAGTACTGAATACAATTTGGAAAACCTAAGTATATATGGGAGGATATGATTAAAATGGGTCTTCAAGAAATAGGATGGGAGGTTTTTACTGGATTGATCTGGCTGAGAGGGGACAGATGGTAGTCCAATAAGAAGAGGGTTTTTTTAGATGTTGTTATTTTAAACTGATGACATGTTTCAGCCCCTGCTCTGGGCCATCTTCAGGTCACAAAGTACTTATTCGAGGAAACTAATCTACCTACTGTAAATAATGACCATTATATTGTTAGGTTTATGATATGTCCAGATCTTAACCTAGTCATGAACAGCATTAGAATTTTTAACAACAATGAGATCTCATTGAGTTTTAGATTGATATGTTTTATGACTTATACTGTATAGTTTCCTTGAATAAACACTTTTGTGACCTGAAGGTGGCCCAGAGCAGGGGCTGAAACATGTCATCAGTTTAAAATAACAACATCTAAGAAACTTAGTTGTGTTCTGACTCATTTAAAACCCTCTCCTTATTGTATTACAAAACACAACGGGGATGACACATCTAAAGATGGAAGTCTCTTATGAACATGTAATAAACCTTCAGATTCCATAAAATGAGAGGAATTTCTAGACTGGCTGAGGAACTACAAGCTTCTGAAGAAGGACTCAGCTTCATGGCCTTTGTTAGTTACTTAGAAGAAGTGAGTGTAAAGTAATAGCATTTCTTTGTTAGTTTTTACTGTAATGGTGAAAAAAACCTGAACATGAAGTGATAAATATGAAACCAAAGGAATGATACAAGCGAACGGCTTCAGATCCGGGCTAGTGGATGAACTGTAGCGTGTAATATGAGCTGTAAGGTTCTCACTGCAATGAATGTTACATGTCCTAAGATGTGACATCATGTACTCTGCTGCATGGTTACCAACATTCTGAAGGTAAAATGACACCTTCATCTTTCAAGTGCATAATTAGTCTAACAGGAAGATGGAGGCAGCAGGTTCCTACCATAATCACCCACCAAACTACATGGTGTTGTATCCCAGTGGGATGTACAGTGCTCTAGTCTGACCTAAGTGAGCAAAATATTGAGGGAGGGATGTCTGTTCTGTACCCCCTCCTCTCACCACTAGAAATAAAATCATTGCACCTATGTACTGAGGGAGCAAATTTGTCATATTTTTCTAATGCCAGTATCTGTAGACTGACACCAGCAAGAAAAAATATGTAAGTTACAGCAATATTTAACATTTATAGTGAGCCTAATGCATATGTCTGATTACACCACAAAATACATAATTACCATACAATGCTAGTGATGTCTATGCTACACTTCCCTTCATATAAAGTACTTGTGCGTTCATAGGGTGGTAGCACGTCACAGAACACCACCTAGTGATGCTTTCTATATGTACAGTCATGCATCGTTCTGACATTCATTACTTAATGCAGGTAACCACAAAAATTCTCACATTATATACAAGCTGTTATAAATACACAGAACTCATAGGTGCTGTTTCTGGCCATGAACTGGGTCAACATATTCTAATTTTTTTATACTTATGGAAGAGAAATAAAGAATTCCAAGTGAAAACTTGAACTCTGATAGATTACATTATCTCAATACTGACTCTACATGTGCACCCAATATATGGTCCTTAACAACTATCTTACAGAAATCTAAAAAATTAATTATCCACATATTTCTTGGTTTAAAACTGATTTTGCAGTGAAAAGTGCAATGTAAACCAAATCTTAAAATGAATAGTACATAATTTGTATGAATATAGAAGAGTCCTTACAGTTGTGAATCTGCATATTGTCACAACATTTATTCTGTACTTATTGTCATGATCTTTGTCTATCATAGAGAAACACCTACTTTACCAAATGTCACAAATGCAAAAGGGCAACGTTTCACAACATAAATATTTTAAATTCACATAATATTTTTGAGAAAATAAATACATAAATTGTTAATTTACAGTAATGTTATAATAGAACAATATTTTCATATACTTATTGTCTTTTACAAGTTAATATGGAATTATACGCTATGTTGCGTTACATAAAATATAGTATTTCATGATCTTTTTAACTATTAATCTAACACTGAAAGCAAACAAAGCAATTTCTATACTATGATATAAATTAAAATATCTTGAAGCATAACGTTACAAACATCTTTGCTGTCATATTGCACCACAACATTTTAGTTCAATAATTTTATCAAATATTGTATAGTACATTTTTTATAAAATCCAAAAGTGATGAATGAAACCTTCAAGTAATTAAGTACACTTAAATTATATTTCAAATACCAGAAGGCAATTGCTTCAGTGTTACGGTTTTCCAGAACACTGTCACTCACTGATCTAAGGTGGAAGAAATACGCGCTACACGCTACTCACATCAGAAACAATGTCTCACCACAAATTCCAAGACGCTGAATTATGGAATGTGGCACTGTGACTCAAACACAGATTAAGGATATAGGGAAAGACATTTATCTATAAGATAATTTACCATCCACAGCCATCAATGTACATTCTAGTTGACTAATTGAGCAAATGGCTTACTTATGATTGAGTACTCAAGAATAGGAGAGATGACAGCTTTCTGTGGACTCTCTCAGACTAGGGAAGTCTTTTACCTAATTAAAGCATCATCCTTTTATCAACATTTACCAGCTAGAAGAGTACAAATGTCATAGATAGGAACTCACCAGTTTACAGCGCCAAATACTGACAACACTAAATGGTACATGAAGTTGAGGTAATTAAAGTGCTTCTATTGAAATTCTAAATATAACATGCAAACATAGTTTTCAAGTGTACTTAAAACTTTAAGGTATCATTACAAAAACTAACTTGGATATATATTATTTATGTCCTTGCTTATTGTCAGAATGCAGTAAAAATGTGGGATATAATGTACCTCAAGTCATCTTATCCTCACTGATATGGATATATTGTCACAGCACCACTACGGTTTTCTCTCAGCAACATTTTACCTTGTTTGAACATGGGTATCCGTATCATTATACAAGATAGAATCTTGGCTGTTGTAATTGTCATTCTGAGATAAATGATGAGAGATAATTGTCATTGTAAAATTATTTGCATCCACTGTCTGACAATAAAAAAAAATAAACTATAGTAGGGAAAGAACAAAATTACTACATCTCTTCAAGACAACCTGAAATTGTATTTTGCAATCACTGTCCAACAGCATCCTGAAACAACTCATGACCTGATATTTCAGTACAGTTTCAAAACATACTAAATAATTCTAAATGAGGAATTAATATTTGGTATACATTTTAACTATTTTCAAGAATATTTTAAAGTTATAAGAAATGTAAACAATTCAAAACTTCAAATAAGGTAAATCTTATACAAGGGTAATTCTTGAATTTCTGATAAACACAAAACCTGATCACATAACTATATTATAGATAGAACACTTGACATGTGGACTTCAACTGCTGCAGTACATAAAAGAAAGTGCAACTTTCTGATGCACTGACATACTTTAGAAACAGCACCACACTACATGTTAACTGTACATGAATAAATACAAAAATTGAAAATAATGGCAGGATATCAAGCAAGTGACAGATCGCACACTGCAACTTTGTTACTCAGAATGCCACATTCCAGGAGAACTGACCTGTCATAAAATATACAATAAACTATTTAACGTGTCAGTAAAACAGAATCTGGTTCACATACTGATATGAAATGTAGGAACTCAGAACACCACACATCATTTTGATAGGAATTTGTAATACACAAAATCTCCAACATTCACATGGCTCACTTCATTTCTGAACTCTGTCTGCTGTACAGTAATTAAAAAAGAAAAAAGTTTCAGAAAATGGATCTGTTTCCATCCTTACATGAAAGGATAAGAAGCAGTGACTGTTTCACCTTAACATAGAAACAGATTCAGTTTGTGAATCATGCTCTTTATTAACTAAGTTACACAGAATTCCAAAAACTATTTCTCTTTAATATTTATATGAAACCATGTAATGCTACTTTAGTAAAATCATGTGTCAGCTAGTTTCTCACTGATCAAATCCATGGATGGCATCCAAAGCTTTTGGTACAGCTGACTTGCTTTCATAGGTTTGCAGATTTATCATGTGCCTGAGCTAGTGAACTGTATTTAGTTGAACAAAGTGTTAATCTGCTATACTTTTACAAAGTATGGGGCATGGAAAGAATGCTGCCAGAAGTTTTACAAATAATGTCCTGTGTCAACAATGCCATTTTCAGTGCTGGACAAAAAGAAAACATGAAAATGCTATGTTTTATGCAAAGAGAAATTTGATGAAAAATGCTCATATGGACAGAAGTATGCAAAAAGTTTTGTGCTTGATGGCTCTTCAAAGTGGGATATAAAAGCCTCTGCTCATGTGGCAACAAGCTCTTAAAACTATGGCCATACACAGTTACAGCTGAACAAGATATCTTTCTGCCTGACTGGGAAGGAAGAAGTCATATTGCAGGGGGTTTCATGGTTTCAATAGTTGGTGGCCAATAGAATTATTGATCTCATACTTGTATTGTTTTTACAAGAAGCATACGAATGTCAAGACCCAGAATTTGGATGTAGGTTGCGAAAAATCTCTGCAGTTCATGAACTTTCCATGCACAACTGTATATTTTGAAGTCTTATTAAGTATTGTGCAAAGGTCTGGAGGTTGGTGTTCTTTTGGAGAAGCAGTAAATTCCACCAGTTACGTTTGATTAATCCTGACAGTGTTCTTCAGGGAACATACAGAAGAAGAAACAATGTAGGAAAACGCCACATTCCACATACAAAATTTCCCAGCAAATGTCCAGACAAAGTATTAATATCTGATTCATAACTCATGGATTGTGGGGGAAAACTTTGGGACAGATTTAAAAAAACAATCCACATTAATTGCAAAAAATTAAAGACAACATTAAAACAGAACTTAGTTGTATTTCAAGATAAGAAGCCTGTCATGCATCAGAAAATATTTTCAACAGGAGGGAAGTTTAGGTTAGGTTAGGTTAGGAACTCCAGGGTGGTACTTCGGCTCTTTTATAGAAGAAGGTGAACCAAATGTTTGGGGAAAAACAGACTTAAAATTCATGGTGGACGTGGACTTCATATATAATAATAATAATAATAATACTTCCACAAAAGCTGCTATGCACAGGGACACAATAAAATACACTCCCTGTTGTAATAAATTAGTTTTGCCAATATCCCATTAAATGCTTGGGTCACAAGCTTGTGTTCTTACTCTGTTAAGTGAAGGGCGAGAAACAAATGTCCATTCTAAAATAATACTGTTGACTGATGCAACAGGAAACGGAGCTGGGGCAGCTCTGTTGGTAGTGACTAGAATGGGAAGCTGGGATCAATTACAATCAGGAGCTAGAGATATTTGTGTATCCCTTTTCACAGCATCCAGACATGATCTGGTGCCCACCCTTCATACCAAATAGATACTGGGGTGGGGGAGTTCTTTTCCAGGGTTGAAGTAGCTCCAACATAAAGCTGAGCACTCACCTTCATCTAATACCAAGGTTAAGAATGTGTGGGACTACACCTCTGATCACCCATGTCTTCATGGCTTGGTACTTAAATTAAGTACAGGGGAAAATGTACCGTATCTTTTACATTTACAATTGCGTATAATCAGAAACTTCGGTACAATGGCACAGGGGAAGGCTGTGCTGTGCCTGGGTCAGGTAGCTCAGTTGGTATAGCGACTGACTATGGGCTGGACGGTCCGGGATCGAATCCCGGAGGGGACGAGATTTTCCGCCCGTCCAGACCGGCCCTGGGGCCCACCCAGCCTTCTGTACAATGGGTACTGGGTCTTTCCCGGAGGTAAAGTGCGGCCGGGGCGTGCTGCTGACCACTCACCCCCTTCTAGTGCCGCGGTCATGGAAGAGTAGAGCTATACCTCTGTCCACCCTCTGGGCCACGCTGGGCCTGACGGGATCACTTTACCTTTACCATTTACATATATAATTCATGACCTCAAAATTAAAACTACCTATGAACAGTATCTCAAGTTGAGGGTCGGGCATTGGTCTAATAATTCCTCAATACAAAAACCATCGTTTTACAAAATGACTACTACTTCAAGCAGATGAATGAAGAGGATGTGAGAACTTCTTAAAGTTCAAAACCTTTTAGGAAGACATATAAAACCCTATGTTTGATTTTTGCTGAACTGCAGAATATGCCACATGGAGCTGCATTAAATAACCACTCAGAATGTCTCTGATTTCAGACATATCCTTCAGTCATTTCACTTTTCCTGGTAAAACTAAGTGTGTTCATGTCTCACCAAAAGAATGTAGGACAAAATCACAGTATAAAGAAAGCTAATAAATCCTTTGGAAATGTGGCAAAATTTAAATATTTAGGAATGACACTAACATATAAAACTGACAGAATGATAAATGAGAGCAGATTAAATTTAGGAAATACCTTTTACCCTTTTATCTAGAATGTTTGTATTTTCCCATTTGTTGTTTAAAAACATAATGCTCAAAAACTGGTTGCTTGCTTTGAGTGGTATGAAATTTGTTCTCTCATATTTAGGAAGGAACAGAGCTGAAGGTGCTTGAGAATAAGATGCTGTGGAGGATGTCTGGGCCATAGATTGATGAAATAACACAAGGGTGAAGTAACTGCATAATGAAGAGATTCATTATTTCTCCTCCCCACAAGAAATTACTAGGTTGATCAAATCAAGAATCATGAATGTGGTACAGGTGGAGTACGAGAGAAATGCATACTGGGTCTTGATGACAAAATCTGATGCAGTCTGCAGGGGTGGCAGAAGTGGTACTATAGGTCAGAAAGAAAAACCTGACCCATCTACATAACTGCTGCCACCTGCACCGTACGAGGAGAAAACTATTGAGTGCTGTAGTGTATTTCCTTGTTACTGTTTCATTGTATCTGCATGCTAATATTTCTGTATATTTTTGTGTTGCATTTCATTAGTAAAATAATTCGACAATAATGAATGGGAAATGTAAGATGCAACATGCTAATTGTAAGACTCAGGAAAATAGAGAGCAAGAATATCAATAATTCTCGGTTTGTTTAAAAAAAAAAAAACCAGAAAACGTGTGATGTTTGTACCTGTGGGGGTCGAAAAATAGGCACTGATAAATGTCTGTAATACTACAAACAAAATGAAATCTGTGCAAATTTTTGCTCGAACATAACTTGTATAGAAAATTAAAGTAAAGTGAGGCATAGAAACATAAATTAAAGTAGCATGTTTTCTCATATTTGTATCATGCATCTCTGTGTTATCAAAGTTTTATTTATTCACCAACTGATGTACTAGTGAGTTGTCATAAAAAAACAATATTAAAATTTGCTTAAAATCATACTGGAGTGAATACATTCTGACCCTAGGTACCTGACAGAGGTGAAAGGTCAGCTTCATGTTACGACCACACCACCCTCTGGGAAGAAGCTACTAGTCCCTGTTTAATGAAATGTTGAAAGGGCTCCACAGCCAGTTTTTACTCCTTGCAAGTGAAAAATATCTTGACCCGCAAAATCAAACCCTTGCTTGGATCATCTGGCCTGTGGGACTTCAGTCATTTTACGGCAAATGGCCACACCATTACTGTGGGATGGTTTGTGGGACAGGCATGGGAAAATAAAAGTAAGTGGAATACCTAACCACCTAAATTATTGTGTAGTTTTCATAGTATGTACAATTTACAAATGCAGCCATGGGCCACAGAAACACAACCTGGTGGTTCACATGCAGCCCATGGATTGGAGATCCATATACTCATACAGGCCATTGCCTACTCACTAGACTGAATGAGCTATCCTACTCACTTGTAGAAATTGCAAACAATGTCACTTAAATCAGTGTTTCTGAACCTTTGTGAGACCGTGGCCCGGTAAATTCTTTTTTCATAAGACGAGGGCCCAGTCCCAACAGATTTACTTGTAAATACCTTTCCATTTTTTAAGTTCATGCATTAAACTAACATAAGTATTAATAATTAATTATAGCATAATCATAAAGACTATTAGTACAATTATATGTACGGTGTGGCATGTTGACAAATATAAAATTACAATTAAATTAGTTATCAATTCCAGGAGAATCTCTCGTGGCCCGGTATAATTGATGCCAGGGCCCAGTTCAGGGCTGCGGCCCAGCGGTTGAGAAAAACTGATTTAAATGATTTCATTAATAAAGCATTAACTGTGTAGTTTCCATAAGCTGTCACAGAAGCTTCGTATGTCACTTACAAATGCACTGCCAACCTTGCCAAGTAGTGTGGCGCTGCTGTTGCATTTCATCACAGATTAGTCACCATATGAATGAATTGTGAACAGTTTGACTTCCTGCATATGGTTTACCAGACCCGTGCAGAAGAGGTGATGTTTGTTTTCCATGAGTGGATTTCCTTGTCATCATTTGAATACAGTGCCATTTGCTGCATTATCCATGGAACATATTTTGGAACGTATGCATACACGCCAGGTAGACGAGGCTGTGCACATTTGATTCCCCAACTTACAATTCCACCAACATACCAACGGTCTCGCTTCTCATCACGACAGAGGAGTGGACCTCCAGAGTCACCCTAGAATACAAAATAAAACATCAGTACTCTTAAAGATTACCCATGCTTTCTACTTGCAGAAATCAGACACCTCGGGAGATGCTTTTCCTAGTTTCCATGCTGCACTCAACTTGGGATGGCCAGGTAGATTGTGGCCTGGTGGTATAGCAGCTATTTCTAGAGCATCAACTTACGTGGATGGTTAACACCTGCACCTTGGTTCCACACACAACAGTTAGTGTGGCAGTAACAGAAGTGCAGAAAGTTTTTGGAGTTGAGGGTTGTTTGACTGTGCATCTTTCTCATGAAATAAAGTGAATGCCAACTTGTGGATGGTGCTGTGCGACTTGCACAGCACCATCTGCACTGTAATCATGACCTACGCAGCGGCTCTCAAGACCACCACCTATCCAAAAACTTGGTGCAGAAAACCATATGCTACAACTCAACATCTAATGTTCCTGATGATGGGCGTATGTACCTGAAACATGTCGAGCTAAGAACACATCAATAAAATTACCTAGTTGCATCACGGCATTCACTTTATTTCAGTTTTTGGAGTGTAGGTTGATGGGCATGCAGCATGTACCCCGTTAGTCACTTACCCCAAACTGACAGCTTGCAAGGCATCTGGCAACTGCTACACATGTATTATGATTATAGTGCAGTTACATGGGATAAAAAAGGAATATTTGTTTTCTAAAAAGTTAGTTCCTACACAAGATGTGACCAATTCAGCTAGCCTTTGTTCTTTTTATTGTTTGTAGGATATCCCTCTCCTCCTTGACTCATTGTAACACTTCTTCATTCCACACATGATCAATCCAAATGATCTTCTTCATCCTTCTACAGCACCACATTTCAAAACTTTCCAAATAATATGATCTACTTTCTGAAGTGTCCAAGTTTCAGCACCATCCAAAGCTATATTCCCAAAGTAGCAATTTTACTAGTTTATTTCTCAAATTTAAGTCAATTTGCTGGTGCAAAGAATGTTCATCTTGGTGACATCGTTCTGTTGTGCATTTCTCAATAAGGTGCTAATGACTCAATCAGATAATTAGCACCTTATTGAGGGTTCTTCTTGGTGAATGCCGCTGTTGCCATGGCAACCCTGGATTTAATTTCACACATACATCTTGCATCATTTGTTATCCTTCTACCCAAATAGTTGAAATATTCTACATCTCTGGCTGTTTTTGATTAATCATAATCTGTAGTGGGTATAGTTGCCTTGAGATTCTCATCACCTTAGTTTTTTCCACATTCATTTCCATTCCGTATCATCTTCAAATATCAACTAGTCTTTCAATCATGCCCTGTAACACTGCTTCTGCCTTAGCCAGTAGCACAAGTTTATCTGCATATTTCACAGTGTGAACTACTTGTCCTTGTAATTTGAAGTCTCAAAAGACTTTAAGGGCTTCCTTGGTAAGGATTTGCTAATATGACTTTCACAGGACCATGCATCGTGATATATTCTTATAATGAAAGCCAATGAGATGCACTATTTCTCAAGTTTATTTTGGTAAAGAACTCTACACGTTTCAGACAGACTTACTGTCCATCATCAGGAGTCTTGGTACTATATTCACAGCAATCGGTATTTGTCACGCTAGTTAAGATGACTGTCTGCTAGTGAGGTCAGGATGGAACTGTTCCATCCTGACCTCGCTAGCAGACAGTCAACGTAACTAGCATGACAAATACCTATTGCTGTGTATACAGTGTTGATACTGCTGATGATGGACAGTAGATCTGTATGAAACATATGGAGCTCTTTATCAAAATACACTTGAGAAATAGTGCATCCTGTTGGCTTTTATTATAAGAATAAGAATTTTCTATAAAAGTTCAAAAGGATTTGCTATAGAAGTTCGAAAGGATTTGATGTAAAAGTTCAAAAGGATTTGCTGTAAAAGTTCAAAAAGATTTGCTGTAAAAGTTCAAAAAGATTTGCTGTAAAAGTTCAACAGAATCAGCGACAAGCAACATCCTTGTCTAACTCCCCTCCTAATCTTCACACTTCTTCCCCTCTCCTGGTCCTGTTTTAGTTTAATACTCTGATCCATGTACAATTTGCTGATCAAATTTCTTTCTTGCTAATTGGTACCATTTCCCTTTAGGATCTGCATTAATTTGGTGCAGTTTACAAGGTCAAACGCCTTCTGCCAGTCTAGGAATTCCACATACAAGTCCTTGTCTATGTCTAATGTTCCTTCTGATATTATTCTCAGCATCCAAATTGCATTCCCAGTTCCTTTTCCTCTACTAAATCCAAACTGATATTCTCCAAGTATATCCTCAATTTTCCTTCCAATCCTTCCTCTAAGTATCCTCAGTACTATCTTTGCTGCATGTGCGATGAGGCTGATGGTGTGATGGTTGCTGCATTTTGTAGCTTTTGGATTCTTCTTTAAGGCAGTCCTCGTAATTTCAGTGAAACTCTTGGCCACTCTCCACAGTCACATATGTTGTTGATCAGTTATGTCATTTGTCTGAGACCATCTTCTCCCAACAGTGTGAGTACATCTCCTTAGACTTTTTATCCCTCATCTCCTTCACAGTTTTTTGCACTTCAGTTTGCAAAAATACAAGGGCCTTTCTTGTCTGTATCTACTTCCTTTTCAGGTATGACTTCTAGGTTTTCTCATCGATTAGGTTGATTGTAGAGCTCTGTAATATAATTCTCCCAAATTTTCAGTACTTGTCTCTTATATACTATTCTATTCCCTTTAGAGCCTTCAATGCCAATGTTCTGAATCCCATGTTTTTGTTCCCAACTGTAAGCATTAATGTCTTTGTAACACAGACCAATATTTACAACTGCATTTACATGAAGTATGTGCCTATTGTACAAGTTGGCTCAGGTGGTAATGTATCTGGGAGGCAGCCAGTTATAATATCTGTTCTGACACTGGCTACCCTGACCTGTTTCATTTTATTATGAAATCATCCCCATCATCAGGCTAGTGTCAAATTCTTACTCATAGTATATTTACAAATGTGTTATAAACAGATTTGTTTTAATGAATATGCCATACATGTACATGTACAATATTTTTAAACAGTTTTCTTCAAAGTAAGTCATAAGCTACAAATGATACTGGTATGATCCAATAAACATTTAAAAAAGTTACTTAAAACATAAATTTATGGTTGTCACTGGTGTAACATTGTGTTATTTTCTAATCTTTGTGGCATAGAAAACCAATGTAGATATAATCTGCAGAAAATGCCATGAGAATGTGTTGAGATGCTTTTTTGTATCAATATATGTAGAATCTGGATGTTGCTATGGATTGGTTATGTCACTATGCATTGTGAAAAGCTGCAAAAACCTAAGGAGGTGAGTTGTATATGTGCACTGGACATCTACTGTATTGCACTTATTGTACTGTTTTAAAGGATCTTCACAGGTTAAGCAGTCCAAGAAGAAAAGTGCATGATGTACTCCCCGAGGAAGATTGAATAATACATTAAAACATGTCAGGTATTAAAGAAAAATATTATTATTATTGTAGATTAATTGTGTGCTTCTCATCGAATACAAACAACCCATATAAAGCGCTCAGTAAACAGCCCATTAGAAACCCTCAATTGATTCTGGGAATTTAAAAATTAAGGCTTACAAATTCCTCTCAGATGGCAATCTTTCATTCTACAATGTGGAAACAAAATTAATTGGTTCCATTACAAGCAACTTGAAAAACATTTAGTTGACAAACTCAAAAAAATAAATTAAAAAGTATGAGATCACATGCAAATCTGAATGAAACAACAACACATATAATGAGAAAATGAAAATAAATGGCAATATTTTAAAAGAACTGTAAATTTACATTAAAATTATGGCTTATTTTCAGAAATTATATTAACATGGGGGGGGGGGGGGGGTCCTTTGTTTTTTAAAAATGAGCTTGGAGGAAGATTTGTTTTTTTTTTTTTTTTTAACCTGAATTTTTTTTTAAATTGTTTTAAAAAATCATTGG
>Ga0123357_10006623_pt1 | contig 14183 bp, 8 predicted proteins | sample TergutEmb28metaG_FD_89873 | JGI IMG/M metagenome (GOLD analysis project Ga0123357, IMG submission 89873) | Embiratermes neotenicus P4 segment gut microbial communities from Petit-Saut dam, French Guiana - Emb289 P4 | ecosystem: Host-associated > Arthropoda: Insects > Digestive system > Gut ... | reverse complement strand
TTTTCTTTTTTTTTCCCCCCCCCCCCCCCCCCTACATTTTGATTCATATTGATCGAATATATTTTCCTGGTTAAGGAAACTCTACATTACCGAACCAACTCAATTTCTGTTTCATATGGGTGGCTCAATCGTAAGGTAAACCCACAATATTACATTTTTTTACCTTAATGTGGAGCAACTGTATTGTCCAGTGACCGATATACGATAGTTTAAATATCGTCCGTCCTGTCCTAGGGTTTGGGAGGCCCGGGTGTTGTGTGCCTTGTAGCCCGAATTTCTATTACAGTCATAGCAATAACATCTCCTCCCACAGGCCATGGCTGATGTCCTGTCGCACTTCATATCCCATGTCCTCGACCTCCACCCTTTCCCCACTGTGTTCCACGCATAACTAACTTCCACTCCGAGTGCGTTAATAAATGGCGGAACGTTAGGTCATGGTAACCTACGTAGACTTTTTAAACTTTTCCCCTAATGTATAGAGATCAGGCAGTTTTATTATTCATTTTAAATGTGGAACTGTACCATGCATATCGATTTCGAACAAGACAGGAGTTTAAAATCACCCTAGCGTGAGTTTAAATTCTATCGCAACCTAAGCCATGAGAGGCACATTGAAGGGAATGTGCAGAAAAAAAAGGTCGGTATATGTCCCAGAGGTGTAGAGCGGAAGACTAGCGCGAATGTATTTGTGCCTGCCTGACGCAGTAGCAGAGTTCGGTATTCAGACAACGGACGACGGACGCTGACAGTTATAAAGCGGGTCCGATTCAGAAATACTGTTCTGATTTTACAATAGACTTCTCTCTTTTGTGTCAATCGACACAAAATACATGAGTGATAACAAGTAATAAAATTCATATTTTTTCAGGTCTTCTCTGCTGTGTACCTTCATTGTCAAAAGAGTCAACGCCTTCAAAAAAAAAAAAAAGTCGAAACACAGTCATTGGACCACGCTGTGTAAGAATCTAAACCAAAATGCAAATTTATTAGTTGAATTTCCTTTACATCTCTGGATGTAACTGATAACACCACGTTTTTGCTAGCATACATCAATCATTTAAATAGTAATGGCTACAAATGACCTAATCCATTATTATTTCCGTCAGATGTTGAGCCCATCTGAGGTGATATTCTTCCTCTCTCATTTTGTCTAAACCCTGAACCGTTCCTGTCACTACATTGTCCCAATTACCTTTAATTTGGTATAAGCAGTAACCTATTTTTGCAATTCTGTGATTATACTACAGCCTATTATTTTCCTGTAGTTCTTTATACCGTTTATGCATAATCATGCATTATAACTGTTCTGGCCACCTCTGTGTCTCATTGTATAAGAAATCAAACAACCAGCATTTGTGAAATGTCATTTTGTTAAAATTTCTGATGAAAGGTTTCAATAACAAAAGAAAGGGCCTAGTTTTAGATATTCGTGCTTCTAGTATATCGTACCTCGTCACTGAATATAATTGTCCCCGACGTTTCGAGGCAAGCGCTGTTAGTAGCAGTTCGGAAGGTTAAGGAATTTACTACAGGTCGTTACAGCTTCCACAAGAACCTACCAATAGTCTCCGTAGTAAAGCACATAAAACAATTAATTCACAGTCTCCCAGAATGTGGCGCCACATGTTACGTCGCACAGTCAGTGATGTTTCGGACACATCTGTCAAATTAATAGTCGAAGTAGCAGCACCAACACTGACAGATAAATCCCTCCCACATTCTACCATATATATGTTTTTAATTCAGTTGCATAACTTCACGCCATGTTTTGAGTCATCCTTTCCCTATAGTTGTCCCTACTGAAATTTCAAACGCCTTTCTCAAATTTACAGTGAATGCTACATGCATAAAACCCCCATCTTCCTTGACAGGATCTTCATATTAAATATTTAATGAATACATTGCACGTCATGAAGCGCCTCACAATGCCAGTGCTTCCAGTTTTCATGTTCTGTTTCCCCCCTTTGAAGTCCAAATACGTGTCTTCGCAACAGCCTCATCGTTCGAGTCTACCGATCTAATTACCGGGGTTCAGTTCTCGGGAACGGACAGAAAATTTATCCTATCCGCAGACGCAGAAATATTATGAAATTCGCTTAGCTTTATGTCAATATTTACGTCAATAGTTATTCACTTGCATAATTCATGCAAGTGAAAAACTTTCTAGTTCCATCTCACTGTAAATAAATGAATGAAAACTTATTGAACTATTTAGCAAATAAACGAAGGAATCCAAGCTCTCTTGCACAGTAATATCTCTCTTCAACAGCAACAGTTCTCTTGCACAGTAACAGCTTTCGTGCACAGTAAAGGATCTCTTGCACAGTAACGGATCTCTTGAACAGTAATGTATCTCTTTCATAGCACTAGGTCCTTTGCATAGTAAGAGTTCTCTTGCACAGTAAGGACCCTTTTGCACAGTGGGAGTTCTCTTGCACAGTAACATCTCTCTTCAACAGCAACAGTTCTCTTGCACAGTAACAGCTCTCTTGCACAGTAACGGATCTCTTGAACAGTAACGTATCTCTTTCATAGCACTAGGTCTCTTGCATAGTAAGAGCTCTGTTGCACAGTAAGAATTCTTTTGCACAGTGGGAGCTCTCTTGCACAATAACATCTCTCTTCACCAGCAACAGCTCTTTTGTAGAATAACAGCTCTCTTTCCTAAGTATCTGTCTCTCTGAACAGAGGAAAATGATAACAGAAATCGCGATGAAGCACCACCCCTTTTTTGAATGTGTTCTATATCGATTTACTTTCGGTCAATCATAACACAACCACATGTCAATGTCTCCGCAGCCATCAGTCTTGAATGGTTTACTGCTGGCCATCTAGCAGGACTGTCGTCTGTGACCTCGCGAGACAGCATACACAGGCATAATTTATGTCCTAAACATGCTCATATTTCCAATTTTTAAACAGCGGTATTTCCGCTAGCGTGACGATGCTGATAAAACCCAACATTTATACATGGTAAACATGCACAATATTGTAACACACGCTTACACTTTTGCGGTACAGCGAACTAAATCCACCAGGAAATTAGGTATTGCCAGCCATTATTTTCAGCACTTTTCCACACCCGTCACCACGCTGGAGCCAGTGTCGTTCCACAAAATAAAGCACGTACGACACAAAATTTTGTACATGTATTCTACTGTTGGAATGTTAAATTCCTGGGAGCCAGATCTTCCAGGCGACAAACTCTGCTGTGCAGCACCTAATCTTCTAGTGTCTTTGATTTGAAACTTTTAATGAGATCCTTCTGGAGTTTCGAATGTCGAGGTGGCTCCCTCGTATGCTACATTTTTTTAAAATAGTTTGGCACCCTATTGTATGAAGTCTGCTATAAATTAAGAATTCTAGAAAATATTTTGGAACGGATTTATCAGTTGCAGGTTACCTCGTAACTTACGAAACGTGATCTGCACTTCCCAACAAACAGAACATCAATATACAGACCGTCGTAACGACACTAACAGAAAATGTAACTAAATCTGAATGAAGTTTACTTTTTCACCCTTTCGAACTAACTTTGTTGGTAAAAATATTCCTTTTTGGTTATCAAAGCTAGCTACATGTTTCAGCAGGTTACGCGGCGGCGCTACAAGCCGGAAGGTCGCGGGTTCGATTCCCGATGGTGTCATTGGAATTTTTCATTGACATAATCCTTCCGGCCACACTATGGCCCTGGGATTGACTCAACCTCTGACAGCAATGAGTACCAGGAATATTTCCTGGGGGGTAAAGGCGGCCGGTTTGTAGGGCTGACAATCTTACCATCCTCGTGTGCCGATTGTCTTCAAATCTGGGAGCCTCAACCTCCTGGAAAACTCAGGGCCTGTCCAGGCCTGTCATGGGATTGCTTTACCTTGCTTACATGTTTCATCGTCTTACTAAAGACATCACCAAACTAAACGGTTACAAAAACTCAGAGAAGTAAAAGAAACTTTATCATTGCCACACTTAATTGTTACGTGATATGCGGTAATATTTTGGTCTCTTGTATTTTTAAAAATATTTAATATGATGATGACTTTAGTAAAAAGCCGAATTATTGTAACAAAAGGGATCTGTTTAACATTAAAGCTTTGTAGACTGAGTGAAGGAGTGTTCTGGATTCATATTAGAAATCACAACCGGAAGCCACACACCACGGTTAAATTCACTTTATTTTTAGTGCAAAGACAAAACTGAAAACATGCACACTACAAGGCAGCAATTAAAACGGCTCCTTCAATACTTTGAAGCATGAAAACTTCCAGGTCGGTTCATAGAAATATTTTATTGAATAGTGACGCAGGACAGCAGAAGAATTTAATAACACGACAATTCTTTAAAAATAGGTTTCCTCGTCTTCAATTATTTTAATTTGTACGAAGTGTAAGAGTTAATAACGACCGAACATTCATAACGGGTGGGGTAAAATGCCTACTTATTACTCTAGTGGTTCCGGGTTCGAGTTCCGCGTAGACGTGCACTAGCCTCACAAGGACGGTTTGTTGCTTTTTTTCTGCATCACTTCAGTCAAATGCCTGGATAAGAAACGAAATTAGATTAGGCGAAACTTCCACTTTCCTTCATATACATTTTTAACTCTTAAACCAGTAAAGCATCATAAAAATAATCAGCAGTAAATAAATAAATAAATATCTCAAGAAATTAATGTTAAGTACATTAATAAATTAATAAAATCTCCCATCACCTGTACATTGCAAATGCGACGATAATTGTTCAGTAATTTTCCCATTGTTTTGTATTCATGTAGGGTTACAACAATAGTCAAAGTACAGCAGAGGACATACCCATGATAAATAGTATTGTTACACGATCCGTGGTCTAAATTAGAGATTGGCTGAATGCATCATCGTAAAATACAGTCATCACTCCTATACCTGCCATCAAACTAACTGAAGATTAATTAAAAAGCAAAATCGTGCCAGAATCAAACGAAACGCTTTCCCCTTCACTGCCATAATGACTTTACCACTTCGATGCAAATAATGTACTATAAGCGATGATTAATTTCCTCGTGTTAACGTAAACGATTATTCTTTGATAGGATATGATTGTGGGCAACCAACATGAAGCGCAGGACAAACAAAGTGCTCTATCAAATAATCATAAGAGATAAATTAATATCTATGATAACAACACCTTACACCGATATTCGACATAACAAATAATTTTTCACGCAAACTATGTCATTTTATCGAACACATCTTATGAATTGTTCTGAAATACAGCAGAATTATTATTATTATTATTATTATTATTATTATTCATACCCGTGAAAATAATTCCAAAATAGAAAGAGCCAACTATATTGAATCAACAAAAATTACAGCATCTTCCTCTTAATAAACAGTAAAAACCGTACAAATTAATGCTTGAACCTAGGTAATTTCTGTCTGCCATCAAAGGGCAACAGGAACATATAAATAAGACCTGTCGCTTCCTACCACGTTTAAATAAGAAACAAATCGTTGCAAACGATAGTCATGCCTCATGCGGAGACCAAGGGAAGTACATGAAATATGTTAGCTTCCTTTGGCCTCCGATTGTGGCAGCACTGTCAATTCTTAAATATAGAGTTTGGGTTCCAAACAATTTTTTGAAAAAGAATTAATAAAGACAGAAGATACTGCCATCAATTCCGAATTATCGGTTTCCTAGAAATTAAAAATTACTCCTTCCTTGCATTAAACCTGTAATCGTCAATACACAAAAACAAATGCACATAGTTTATATAAAATCATAAACCATCCATATAAATTAACTCTCCTACATGCAACAGCGATAAATCGCCATCCGAATGGAGATATAATCCAATGGCGTATAATAACAGCATACCCAATTTACATTTGCTACGCTCAAAACAAATTTTAAAAATAAAAACTGTCAGCCATGCAGATAAATATGTGGATATTGCTAACCAAGTGGTGCTGACATATTCTTGAATAAAATTCACTGATGTGCCACTGTTTATCTTGTATGTGGTTATGTGCGTAGAAATATCTAATAACGAATTATTCCATGCAAAAATCAAGTCCTATAAAAAGTTTAATTTAAAATTAAAATAGAATAAAATCCCTTTGAAACCTCACACACATATCTATAAACCTCACACACATATCTATAAACCTCACACACATATCTATAAACCTCACACACATATCTATAAACCTCACACACATATCTATAAACCTCACACACAACTACAAACCTCACACACATATCTATAAACCTCACACACAACTACAAACCTCACACACATATCTATAAACCTCACACACATATCTACAAACCTCACACACATATCTATAAACCTCACACACAACTACAAACCTCACACACATATCTATAAATATTAATATTACATAAATAACCTGTGCCGTGCAATGAGGTGTCTAATGTGGCCATAACTCCAAACGTATAAAGTGTTAAATTATATACAAGTCAAACAACGCCATAACGCAAGAAAAATATCTCGAAGTCTGCATATGCTCAACCAACATTAAACTACATAAGCGAATGTGGTTCTATAAAATATCGCATGAAATTAAAACAAACAAACAAGTAACAAAGTAGGGAACATGAAATGTTTAGAAAATTTCGTTTTCAGTCATACTGTCATCCTGTAAGTCGTATGTTAAAGATTATTATTCAAGAATCTGTCAGCACCAAGCTGTCAACATTATCCACATTTTTTATTTGCGGCTGTCATTGTTTATTTTTCATGTATGTTTTTATCACTCTATATGTAAATCTGTTCTTTGGTGTTATATTCCTTTGTATTACGTCTCACTAAGGATGGTAATTTATCGCTGAAATTTGTTGGCGAGTCCATGTGTGGATGATTTACGATTTTATATAAACTGTGTGCATTGTTTGGTGTATGTGGATGACTACTTTCTAAAAATGATTATCTTGAAAAGACATTCGTTAGTTGAGCGGATTGTGATGTCGCGAACAATGTCCGTCCTATTAATATGCAATACTCATTATTATCATCACCATCATTATCATAATTCGTTATTATTGTGATGTTATAATAAGACACGCTGGTACATAAAGTGTGTGATAACACGCTAAACAAGTAGCTGAATGCTACTCAGAATTACAACTATCAATACTACCTAATAAAATAAATACATACGCCAGGTACTCAGTGTGTAGTCCAAATCAGGTCTAAAATAAACTTTATTGATACTTCTTACTTTAATTACAAGAATATTAACTAAATAAACAGATAGCAGCACTCGCCAGACCAGATCAATGGCACAATAACACATGACTCTCACACATGGAGAAGGTTAATTTCAGCGTATAATCGATTGAACAGTGAGCAAGCAGCCGTGACGGGGCGCTGAGTCATGCTGCGTGTAACGGCCTGAAGTGTTCCCAGCTGCAACCTGGCTGGTTCTCAGCGTCCCTCCCCTTGTGACAATCACTGATCCACACATTAGTGACATGGACGAAAAAATAATTAAAAACAATACAGTTAAATCGGAATATATACAAACAGTTTTATAACAAATAAGTTCGAAACATTCAGAGTAAACTTATCCTATTTCGTGATATTTTTTCGTGGCACTACACTATAAATTCTCCACAGAATTGTGTACTGATTCCAAATTTAATTTTAACAGTTAGCGACAAATGGAAATGTTTCAAAGCATACCCAATTTCATGGTGAACTTAGTGCGACATACCACGAACTAAGAGAGGCATATATTAAAAATCCTTTCCTTCTTTATACAAATATGTATTGGGCCACGAATCTCTGTGTTTCAGCATTTCCAGGCAAATAATTGTGTCCACAAATTAAAATATTTAATACCTTAGAGGCTTTCATGAAATCATTACTAACAGCGTCAGAATTAAGAAGGAACAGAATAATTGAACATCCACAGTAAAACACCATCCTGAAAATCTGCCCATTTTTATCAGACCACTGAAGTTACAAAACACACTCAGTTTTTGAGAACGTCATACTATAAGATGTTTCATCGTTGCCATTCTCTGTGACCCATGCAACGCGCCTCCACTCTGCCATATTGTTCCGCCCCTTACTGTGACTTCTATCATGAAGCAGACACGTTGCTTTCTCTAAGCCACTTCAGTATCTAATTTTTTCGCGCTTTTCGTCACAACACAAAGAGACCAACTAACCTCTTGGAATAAAAGAGAGAAGAAAAGAGGGTTTCTCCTAAAAGGAAACTGAATTACACGCAAATAACTTCAGCTCAATAACTCTGCTTCCACAATCCTTTGTGATAGTAAAATTAGGTTTTTAAGTATCTACAATGCCCTAAAACCTCTTTAGAAAATTCTAGCACTGTAGCAAATTATCTCGCTTCGGCTTATTTTACGATGGTATGATTATCCAGACTATATGGGATAAAGGGTATGGTGACTGCTGTATGATGAATTGGTAATAATTTGGCAAGAAACGGTCGTTAGCTTTTCCAGTAGAGACTGAAAACAGCACTTAACATCTGAAGCACGAAGCTCTATGTAGGGCCGTACCGCCTTACCAGTCCACTCAATGGTTGTTACAGCCTTAGATATTTTGCTTGTGAGGTTTCTTAAAGACGAAGATTAAACAAAATAATTTAAGTATTACTTTCCTACCGCACATGAACACTCTCCGTCTCAGGTACAAAAACCAGGAATCTAATCCAGTAGAGGGACACAATCGCTCTTTGTTTCGAGACCTGTACAAACCACATAGCTTCACTGTGTGGACAGAAGGCAGAACTGTCTAATGTTACGTAAACCAGCCACTAGGCTTTCAGATGGCTGTATTATGAGTCCTGAAATAAATATAACATCATTCAATATTCTTTATTGTGGGGTCAAACCGGTTACATACTTTAAAGATAAAATTGCTATTTACCCTGATAATCATATAAAATCTACAATATATTAGTTCATCAAAATATAAAGCTTCTTAAACATTAAAAATGTTGCTACATAAAGCCATTACTGTGATTTAAACCGTCAGTAAGATAGTTCAGTTCTCTCAGCCCGCTGCAGTCACGGACTAATGAAACATGGTCCATCTAACAGGTGAAGATATCAGCTTCTTACAGACGGACTTGGTACAGCCCAAGTTGAAGAATCCATCCAGAAGGCTGCTGACGGATGGATTCATTTTATTACTGCTGCATAGTAAAGGTGAAAGCGGTCACTCTTTGTCTCCTCGAAGCAGTACAAGGGGAAGCTGATATATAATTCTAATCCCTTTACCTCGGCGCTAGATCAACATCAGGCGCCGGCCGACTTGTTGCCAGGAAAATACCTCGGTACCAATTAAAACGAGGCTAAGTGGGCCCCAGAGGTGGTCTACAAGATTTTGAGAAGCGAAAATGTTTTTACCTCTGCAGGTATTCAAACCCGGGGTCCTCCAGTCCGTAACCTAGTCATCACAAAAACTACGTTATATTGAAAACCAATAAACTATTACAGTCAAACACAATACTTCAATACTTGTTATCCAGAGTTACATATTTCCGTTCAACGAAAAATCATCAGGAATTATTTGACAAAAAATTTAAAAAGCAACTACGGACGCAGTTTGCACTATTGAGCTCGCCAATAACGTATACTTCATGTGTACTAGGGTTTGTTTTAAATTTTTCGTCGAACTGAAACATTGGATAACACATATTTAAGTGTTGTGTTTGACAGAGTCCGGGTAGGCGAGAATGTGTCTGGCAGGTTCCCTATTAGGAATGGTTTGAAACAAGGAGACGCTCTATCGCCACTGCTTTTCAACTTTGCTTTAGAGTAGGCCATTAGGAGGGTTCAGGTAAACAAGGCTGGCTTGAAACTAAATGGTACACATCAGCTTCTGGCTTACGTCGATGGTGTTAATATACTGGGAGTAAGCATACATACTCTAAAGGAAAACTCAGAAGCTTTAGTAGCTGCTACTAGGGAGATTGGACTGGAAGTAAATGCTGATAAAACTAAGTACATTGTCATGTTTCGAGATCAGAATGCAGGACGAAATCACAGTGTGAGGATTAATAATAGTATCTTCGAGAGGGTGGAAAAGTTTAAATATTTGGGAACATCTTTAACACATCAAAATTCTATTCCGGAAGAAATTAAGAGCAGGATGAGGTTAGGAAATGGCTGCTATCATTCGAGCAGAATTTTTTGTCTTCTAGGTTACTATCCAAAAATTTAAATATTAAGATATATAGAACTGTACTTTTGCCGGTTGTTTTATATGGGTGTGAAACTTGGTCGCTGACATTGAGGGAGGAAAGGAAGCTGAGGGTGTTTGAGAATATGGTGTTGAGAAGAATATTTGGACCTAGGAGGGACGAGGTGAAGGGGGAATGGAGGAGACTGCATAAAGAGGAGGTAAATGTTCTGTACTCCTCACCCAATATTGTGCGGGTAATAAAATCGAGAAGAATGAGATGAGCTGGGCATGTGGCGCGTATGGGTGAGGAGAAGGGGGTGTATAGGGTCTTGGCAGGGAAACCAGAGGGAAAGAGACCAATGGGGAGACCTAGGTGTAGATGGGTGGATAATATTATAATGGATCTCCAGGAGGTGGGATGTGGGTATGTGGACTGGTTTGGGATGGCCCAGGATAGGGACAGGTGGCGGACGCTTGTGAGTGCAGTAATGAACCTTCGGGTTCCATAAAATGCGAGGAATTTCTTGACTAGCTGCAAACCAGTTAGCTTCTCAAGAAGGACTCTGCACCATGGTAAGTATGGAGTTTGACTGTAATACTTTGGGTTCAATATAATAATAGATCGCTTGTGACCTTACTTTGACTTCTGCAATCCTTCGTTTGTTAACATACACATACGGTGTTTAGGATGTTGGAACTGGTTCCTTTATCGTGTCAAATACAAAGATTATGAAATATTTTTACCCTGTTTCTACTGGGTGGATATCGAATACCTCCAACCAATGGAACCAACATTTTGGTTACCATAAATCTTGTGTTTTTACATGATGACAAAGACTTCCGTGTTTTCAACGAAATAGAAACAATGGGAAAGCAAGACAATGCAAGTATAACGTTAATATTGAGGATTGTTGGTGCAACCATTGTTGCAGTGGAATCGTATTTTGTAATCTGAGTGTATATTTTTAAACTTGGTCTCCAGCACGCGTCTGAGCCACATTGTCACCTGTGGCCTGCCCACCTCTACAAGATGTTTCCACATTATATCATAAATGGCAATATTTTCGAAAAAGAAGTTGTTGAACATAAAATGCGCGTTTTGATTTTCTGTATAACTTTGTTTGAAATCACTTTTCTTTATAAGAAGAACTGAGCGAGATGTAATAAAAAGTCTACATGGGTCTTCATGTAAAGTAGCCGTTATTCTTGACAGTTTGTAATGATCCTTGAATTTTTTTTTGACAGATTGTCAAAAAATATTCAAATATAAAACTTCATAAAAATCCGGCCAGTGAAAGTCGAGGTGTTCCATGCGGAGAAACTGACAGACATGACGAGGCTAATATTCACTTTCCGAAATTTTGCGAACGCACCTAAAAACCAAATACTTATCACCGAAATAACACTTAAGATTTCCGCATCGGTAAATTTTAGTTTGTTGTCTTCCGGTCTGTGGCAAATGCATGATGGCAAATTGTTACCGACTACGTCGACGAACATGTTGCCTCCCCTTTCAGGGCTAAACATTGAGCAATTTATTCTTCCGAATGTCAGTAACCACCTACCAAGCTGTATGGTGTGATAAGCCACAAGGTGCTGTAACTCCACCTTCATTTTTGCCATGAAGAAGTTTTCTTTTGTGTTTTGTTCAGTGGCGCTTCAAAACCTATAGTACGTACCGTCAATGGAATAAGAATACCAATATGGAACATCAATGGCACAGAAATTCCTTCAGAGGGGAGACCGAAGTTTCAGGAATCACATTTGTCTCAATGCCACTCTGATCGAATTGATATTTTAAAAAATGACAAAGAAAGGGTTCAAACACCAAAATCTTAAACGATGAATGGTTAATTTCGCTCAACGAGAAACATGCAGCTGCTAAGAACACTATCTTATGATAATACGTCCACTATGTACGAGCAGGAAATAAACAACAAATCGCAAATGTGGAGTACTGATTTTACCGGAACAAAATATTAATCTAAACAGACAACTCAACAACGAAAAAGTTCTAAACAAAAAAGACTGGATTCTATATTATGCTACAAGCATACGATATATTTATTATTTTAATAGATATTAATAAACAAGTGGTCTAACTAACCGACAATGCGTATTGCAAATACACTTACGTTTGAATTTTTTTGTAATGCAATGCCTGATGATATTTCGTTGAACTGAAATATGTAACATCGATGACAAAGATTAATGAGTTGTTAATTGAAGAATAAAATCCAACTAGATGCCATGTATTACTTTATTATGCTTACGTTAGGCTCAACATGTTTCAGGCACCATTATGCCCATCATCAGGAGCTCACGTCGATAGCATTGGTTACCACATAGGCCGTCTGGTTCTCGGGTTGCTGCTGGTTGGGAGTTAAGTGCAGGCAGGATGGAAGAGTGTCCGGACCGAAGGCTTACAGCCTGGCTGCACTTAACTTCCAACCTGCAGCAACTCGAGAACCAGACGGCCTATGTGGTAACCAACAATATCGTCGTGAGCTCCTGATGCTGAGCTTAACGGTGCCCGGATCATGTTGAGCCTAACATAAGCATAATAAAGTAATAAGTGACATCTAGTTGGATTTTATTCTTCAGTAATCAAGATGATGCACGGTCCAATACACGTCAAATTAAAGAGTTCTGTTTGACTGCAATAATTCCTTTGATTCTATCAATTGTTCAAACAATTAATCTGAATTCTGACAGACCCAAACACAGCGATAAAACCAGGCTTAAACAATTTAACATTAGGTATAATATGTACGTTACAGAAACACTTCTTAAAGATAAATAGCTTTAGGTTTATTATATATCAGCAGAATATTCAAAATTCTGGCAGGTGTTTTATTTTATTCTATTTTTATTTATTTTTATTTATTTATTTATTTTTTTTTCAAAGCAGAATTCACGAAAATGTCATCAATGACAGGAAGGGACGGTAGGTGAGCTACTGTAAGTGTCATGCCTGCGTTTTGTATTGCACAAAGGCACATCAACTACAAGTAGAAATTACCTGCCTTGTTACACCAAATAATTATTGATTGCAAGTATTGAGGTCCCAACAGTTTTGCTGGTGGAAAATAAGGACTTTTGTATTGTTACTTTTTGTCGATTAGTAAAGTTTTCGACATTTTGAAGAACTTGGACTACTTGATCCCAAAATTAATGGGCTAGAACCTTCAAAACTTCGGTGATTTATTTACTACACAATAAGACATAATACACTAAAAGACTTGGAATTTCAATTTCTTTCACAGATCTAAATCAATGTACAAAATTCTTAACTCTTTACAATCCAGTGATCTATCAAACCTGCTCTAAAATCCAACAAGACACGCAAAGTACTTACAGCGCAACGTTAAGGCACTTTCGTGCAACCATTATTTCAGTCGAAAAGCAATAAGCATTACATATCTGAGTGTATGCTTGTATCTTTAAGGTATTCAGTATGCAATACGTATGCGCCATATTGTCACCTGTGGCCTGCCGGCTGTACAATATTTTTCCACGTTATCTTATAAACATCGCGATTTTTCGGAAAAAAGAAAAAGTTGTTGAACATAAAATACGTGTTTTGACTTCTCTACAATTTCAATCTGAAACATTTCACATTCTAAGTAGAATTTAGCGATGCGTAATAAAAAGCGTGCATTGGTCTTCATGTAAAGTACCCGTTATGCTTGTCAGATTTTAATGGAACTTGAACTCACTGAACAGATTTTGGAAAAATACTCAAATGTCAAATTCCATGAAAATCATTCCAGTAGGAGCAGAGTTTTTTTCATGCGGACGGGCGGACGGACAGACAGACCTGACACTCATAGTTGCTTTTAGCGATTTTGCGAATGCACTTTTACGAATGCTCCTAACATTGTTTAAGATAGTAGAATAAAGAGAGACCAACTTGATGTCACTTGCTTTATTATTTCATTATTTAATGCTCAACATGTTTCGGATGTTAATACATCCATCCTCAGGAGCTTGCGACTTATTTGTTGAGTTATTTCAT
>Ga0123357_10006622_pt1 | contig 14184 bp, 9 predicted proteins | sample TergutEmb28metaG_FD_89873 | JGI IMG/M metagenome (GOLD analysis project Ga0123357, IMG submission 89873) | Embiratermes neotenicus P4 segment gut microbial communities from Petit-Saut dam, French Guiana - Emb289 P4 | ecosystem: Host-associated > Arthropoda: Insects > Digestive system > Gut ... | reverse complement strand
TTTTTTCCTCTTCAAAATGCAGTTTGTTTCATAAATGTAACATATTTGGTTCCTGTATTATTCACATTTTATATACAGTGTGTGCTAAAATTTAAAAAATAATTCCGGCGCCAAAAGGTTAAATGTAGAAAGTAGGGGTAGAAATTAATACACTCATAATTACGTATTCTTTTACTGCCCGATTTTTATCGAATTCAAAACTTGATCATATTTTGTGGGTATCTCCTGCTCCAAATTGTATCCGAATCAAGAGAAAGTGTAGAAAATGGGCAGAATTTTATTTACACCGTTAATTAGGTTGCGAAGTATGACATTCTGCAACAATTTCCACACACCTCACGATTGCTTCACATCGAGATCGCTATACCAAACTGCACTAAAAGTTCTCACGAAAAACGGAAAGTCCATTTCTGCTCTTATGTGAAGGATGACCATCAAAGAGACGATTATCAGGAAACTAAAGCCTGTCTACAGCATCATCATATAAAATAAACTTTTATAAGAAATTTCATTAAAATAAACAAAAAATCTGATTATCACATATTAGGTCACAGACAGACAGACAGACGAACGGGCGAACGGAAAAAGGTGGTCTGCACATAAGATATTCAATTTTAAGGCCTAAAACTTAAACATTATAATAAAGTTCAACATAAAACAGGCCACGAAGGCCCCGAGGCGGAGTAGAAGTATAGTTCTGCTCTTTCTTACCCTCAGTGCTAGATGAGGGTGGGTGGTCAACGCCACAACCCGACCGCTTTTACCTCCGATAAAGGCACGGTATCCATTGTATGGTGGATGGGAGGGCCTCAGGGCCGATTTGAACGGGTGCGGAAAACCTCGCCCACACCGGAATTCGATCCCCAGACCGTCGAGCCAGAAGCGAGTCGCTATACCGACTGAGCTATCCCGACCAAACGTTAAAGTATAGTATTAAATCATAGTTTTACTTTCTTCTTGCATGAACTTTACTCCCGGTCCCTTATATTAAGAGCAGGACACCTATTAGAGGTGTTAGCTAAAGAGGAGGAATACTGGATATCAGACGAAGGAGTTAGAGGAGGATAAGAATATGCCATAAAGAGGAGCTGCATAATTGATATCCTTCACGAAATACGATTAACACGAAGGACGATGTTATGGGCAGGCAAACAGCAGGCATAGGAAAGCTGAAGGGACTGTTTGAAACTATTAGTGTTATATGGGAGGACAATATTAAAAACAAACGTAAAGGGAATTATTGAGAGAGTGTAGATATTATTGTAGTATTTATGAATAATAATACGTATAATAATAATAATAAAATAAATTTCTCGTTCCACACAACGTGGGTAATTTCTTGGCCGGCTGAAAGAATATCAACTTCTCAAGGAGAAATCTGCTGCTTTGAGTTATAGGTCCGAAGAAAACTCCGTGCTATTTGTCTGTGAGTGATGCCCGCAACTGTAATCAACACATTGTTCCAGCCGCCCTCAGAGGCAGGTGATACCGGTAGAGAGCGTAGGCACACATGACAAAGGCTCCTTTCAGGCGCAGTGCTGGCCATTTCATTACACCACCTGACCGATTCCCAGGAAATGGAGAGACTTATCGAAGTGGCCAGTATTTCTCATAAATCTAGAAGCTTCGATAAATGTATTTGTGAGAAATATCCCTGAGCTGTCACTCAGTAAATCACAAGGAAGACACTAAACCTCGTAAACAATACACCTTATCTATAGAACACTGTAACGTGGCATTACCTTGTGTACGACACAACAGCAAATTGCGAAGCAAGGCGCGATTAACAGGCTAAACCCCGCATCCATATAGATGTGTGTGTGAGAGAGAGAGAGAGAAAGAGAGAGAGAGAGACAGACAGAGAGAGAGAGCCCACACCACAGGATTTAATGTCCTCTCTGTTGCTACCTATAACACAGCGTGACTATTACAGGCCAGTAGCTGGCAACTTGAATATTCAACGTTGCTGTTTTTCAATTACTTGTTTCTATGGGTTTCTCTCGGAGAAAATGAGCACCAGAATTGCAGAGATTAGGGATAATTGAAGATTACAGTCTTCGTGATTATTAGGCTGTGTAGCCTTGTAGATACGCATCGATTTTTCCAAAGAACCAAATGCCCCCTTCTTCATGTTTCAGATAACATCACTAACAATCAATTCCACTTTCCCATTTTTGTGGGACCCGACGCCTCACAAATGTTCTTTGGCCTACACTAGTATTGTTTTTACATCTTTCCTTAAAGTGTTGGGCCATCCGTTGCAATCATCACCATGAATATCTGTTCGACTATTTTTTATCTATCCCAACAATGCTGCGACGGGTCGCACTTCCATTACACCCCTAGAAATTAGCGCTGTATGATAGATGTGTGTTCCACTCACAAAAAAAAAGAAATACGTTATGGAGTCTTTCGGCGGAACCAAGTTTTATATCATTGTCATTGCACATCAACGTATCCCATGGGGAGAATCCGACACACAGACTGAAACTTGCGTCATCTGTTGCTTGCAATTCCTACTATGACTGCTACGTCCTAAAGCAAATATAATGCGGGATTAACGAAAATTTATGGACTAGGGAACTTCATTGAAGAAGCTTCATGGTTACTGTGTCCTACTACTTCATCTGTCGGAGGAACTGATAAAATTTTATTTGGTTCTTTCTAATTTTTCTACACGGGATAGCTCAGTCGGTATGGTGATTAGACCATTGACTGAAGATTAGAGAAATAAGGGCTCGATTTCACGCACGTGAAAGATATATTTTTTGTGCTCCAGACCATTCAGACTATTTATGGAGTTCACCCATCCTACTATTCAACAGACACAGGAGAATTTCCCCTCGGAAAATGGCGGCCACTCCATGAATCTAACAACTCACCTCCATCTAGTAACGAGATTAAGAACATGTAACCCTATACCTCCGCTCCAATTATGCTTTCATTGCTTAATTAAGCACAGAGCCCACTTTACATTTTACATTTGCCCTTGTGCTATTCAAAAGAGTTGAAGATCAAAGCGATCAGTAAGCTGCCTTGACTTCTGTATGTGAGTCTATGTACATAAAAACACGAAATTGAAGGGAAGGAAATAAAATAGTGAAAAAATGAGTTGCAGGTCTTCCCTTCTGTTGGTGACGTGAAATGGATTTTCAAAAGAGATTCTAGATTCAATGAGTTTCCAAAAAGAAGGAAAGTCTGTCACCTTCCATGCTCTCCTCTTAGAGAGAAAATACGTATGTAGGTGGTAGTTGAGGAAACGTGGGGGCAGGGGGGGGGGGTTTAAGAAGGTGGAAATAGGGGCTTACCAGCGATGCCTGAAGTAAGAATTGATGACATGAAGACGCTTTTGATGTTCCTAACGCGAAGTATGATGACGTCGGATACGATAAATTGTGATGCAAGAATGGCTGCAGATACCGTCGTGTTAAAAACAGAGTCATGGTGTGAGTTCATTCCAAATCCCATAGTTAAAATATTTGGGTGATATCAGAGCAGATACTTTCTTTACAATACAGGCCATGAGGGACTTAACGTAGGGCTTAACTTGACGATACAGAATGAAGGAATCTTACTTTAAGTATTAAATTTCTCTTCTGGGCTCTATATATTATTCCATAACACGAAGTTTCATAGAAAGATGAAATATCTCTTTTCTATAAAAACTTTAGGCCAATTATCAATACATCTGTGTAGCTGAACTACACGCTTCTTCTCTGATTTAAATAAGTCTAGGAGATACTGCAATCGAGAACCTCAGAAGAACCAATAAACGTCAGGCAGCCTAAGATTTCAAATTTTTGTCAACTGGTAAATATTTCTTTTCCGCAACAGGAGAGCTTGTTTTGCCAAGCTACCTTTCAATAAATTTTCAAGTTCATGTCATGAGTATTTAGTGAAATTATGATTTTACTTTAGCCCTCATATGTTATGATTTATAAAGGATAATATTTCCATGGGACATATTAGGAAATTGTTGTCAGAGATGACAACAATCGTATTTCATCTACAAAGTTTCGAGCGTCCTTGCATTGAATCAAGCCAGACCATCCTATATTACATCATCATGTAACTCGAGTGTGTTAGCAATCAGACTTGGTAGAATTTACTGAGAAGGTGGGAAGATGGAATCAAAGGACTTCAACGGAAAGTACCCGTGCTGCATTCGGTTGTGAAATATCAATCTTGGTTTGAAGAAGACAGATTATATCAGAATTGCTGTCTGACATAGCTTACCGAGTTCACGTCGTGGACATTCTCTTAAACAGTGATACGATAATGTTCCTCAAAGGGTGGAAAAGTACAGCAGTCACTAAATGGAAGGACAACGTTTGAGAGTGACATCTAGATGTTTCCGTTTTGAAATTCCTCCCGTCGAAATTTACAAGGAAGTTAAAGAGAACGTAAAAAGCCCCACAACATCATTCGAGTGATATTCACACACAGTAACTCAATACATGCGACGATTTTATTTTCTATTTTATCGTATTATGTCAATCGGGGTCTGTACCTATGTGTGTGGCTTACGGGCAGTATGGTACACGTAGCGACAGCAGGGGTTTGTGATTAACCACGGCTATATTTCATTTTTTTCAGAAATGTTAATTAATATTTCACGTAATGCTGCATTAGGTGGTCTATGCACATGTGTGTGTGTGTGTGCGTGCGTGCGTGCCTCTGTGCGCGCATGCGTGCTGATTATATCCTTGCGTGGAGGATTGATTTGAAGAGTGTAAATTACAGCGTCTCAGCTGCAACAGCAGCTTTAATGCAAATAGAAGCACAATATTACGAAAAGGATATATTTTGTCATGTGTTCCTTTTTGGGTAATTCCCCGGTGTCTGAGTTCTAATAGCCGACGTTTCGGAACTCACTGTCGGTTCCATCTTCATAGGCAGGTGAATGAAGTATGTCAGTGGATGGAGTGTGTGGGGTATTTATACCTAATGAAGTTGGAGCGGGGAAGTGGCAGAGCCAATAGGAAGTAGTGTGCCCGTACGGGGCGGGTAGAAATGCAGCACAGGAACACATTACGTTTAGCACACGGCGAAAGCTTAAAAACAAGAACGGATATATTTTATTGATCCTGTCAAATAAGTTCAAAAAAGGGGGAGAAAAAATTGGCAATAGCGTAATTTAGGTTCCATGGGTCACCTGGGCTTAATTTTTGGAAAACAATATGAACTAAATTGCTCGTTAATTAAGTTGTAGTTTCAGCTACTTTCGCATTCTGCGGATTTCCCATGCATTCAATCGTAACAAGCTGTGTGAACACGAAGATGATCACTCACCCGCATCAGGTGCTAAAAGATAAAAGTGTGCACGGTTACGACTAACTTCACGACGTGTGTCTTCATGATGTGGTGTTTAATTAAGCACACAAACAAATTTATCTATTGCCTGGTTTATTTCTTCGCAGTTCGAGGTAAATTCAATTCTCCATTCTTCAATATCAACCACGCCCACGCTCAGCGATCATAATGCTTATTTAAAAAAAACTTTATTGAAAGCTTATAGAAAACTTCGACATTTACGGCAGCGTCAACATATTCTTGCGTTAAAAATATTTTTGTTCATTCTCACTACCTCATATCACATGCATTAAATGTTACATTATAAATCATTAGATATATTCATTTAATGTGTTAGCATTTTTTCTTGGCTGCAGATGCAACAAAGGTAAAGGAATCCCTTTACAAGCCTGGTCGAGCCCTTAGGGTTCCGGGAGGTTTCGCTTCCCAGATTTCATGACATTTGGCACATGAAGGTGGTAAGTTTTTCTGCTCTAAGCATCGCCTGCCTTTACCCTCCAGGAAATATGCCTGGTACTCATTTATGTCAGAGGCTAAAACAACCCCAGGGTCATAGAGCGGCAGGAAGGATTATATCAATGATAAATTCCAAGGACACAATCGGGAATCGAACCCGCTACTTTCTGGCTTTTAGCTAAGTACCTCATCCAACTTCACCACAGCGTTCCCCAACGCAGATGTAATACGCACGTCGAAAACTATGATATAGTTAAAATTCAGGTCTATTCAACCTCTGTAACTCTTTGACGGTTTTCCCCAAAGTGTAATGTGACACACGGAACCTCAGAAATACCATCCGAGAATGCTTTACAGCACACCTCTACAATTCACTGCATCCACGGTCCTCGCTACGTGACGTCAGACGAGTTTATCGCAAGTTTCCACCCCAAGCGTTTGCAATAAAGCATCCTTTTATACCCCATTCGCTATTTCCTTCACTTTGATACATACATATATCCACGTTTATTTATTTATTACACCTGTAAATATAGAAACGAATATATGAACTATCTCATGTGGAATATTTGAAAGATATTTTGAAATCGGATCACAAGTTTCAAATAGGATCGATAAGGTAGTGCAACTTAATATTATGTTACAAGATGCATGGCCAGAACATTCAAATTCAATTCACCTACCTTCTGTCTGCAGAAAGAATATCAGTTTATGGCAGTACGCAGGACTGAATTCGAAACCTTCTTTGAGTTGTATGACGACATACGGGTAGAGTATGTAGCATGTTACAACCAGATTGATCACAAAGCACTCACCATGTCGGAGGATACACTGACACTGAACTCAACAAAATCCGTCACATCAGTTGCCCCTGCTTTATTCTACCGCATCTACCAGCCGGATTACAATTAGACCCAGTGCATATTTCACGTCATTCCTATGCACCCAGTACAGAAGCCACAATAATATAACTGTGTTTATGTGGCCTCTCGGGAAATATAGTGTATTGCAGCAAAATTTAGGTCGTACCATAAATCAGGTATCGCATCGCGGAGGCCTAAGTTAGCTCCCAGGGTAATATATGGTATTGTGTTGAGAAACGTACACTGATACGAGCTTTTCTTTCTAGGAATTCGGACATCACTTGTAAGGGTCACTCAACCGATGCTCTGTATTCATTTGTCTCATATCCGATGTATATACAGTGGCCATAGTTTCACATAATAGAGCCTTAAACCACCCGAACAGAATATACAAGATAGAAAATGTACCTAAAGGCTAAAACTGAAAAGTTTTCCGATCTTGACACCTCGATCTGTCCAAATAGTTCGTACTGTACTAATTATAGTAAACCTACGTACCTGTTTTGCAAATTTTTTCCAAATACTTATCATATTTTTGCGCATTTATTTAAGTACAGGAGTGCTGATAAGCCCTTAGCCCAACCAAGAAGTAAATAAACTAATATTTCTGTCATAATGGCGTGAATTTCCTTCGGCTCCTTGCTTTGCAGGAAAAAAAAAAATCTTGATGACAGCTTCCGTCTCGATGTTGTTGAAATCGCGCGCGTCCCTGACATGCTTCCGAGCTTGTTTCTTTCCTGGTCGGGCTAAGGACTTATCAGCACCCCGGTATTACCTACACCAACATTGGCAGAGTGTGTCCATGCTTTACTACATAGTTCAATGCGAATAATTGATAACAGTTCGTAATAATACGAAATTCATTGGACATTTTTCCGCTTTTACTTGTGACTGCACATGAGATTGTGTTGATGTTTTGTCTTAATGACCTGGCATGAAAATCACGTCTATGTGGACCAAAATGACAGTCCCAGCTTCAACTGATTATTCCGTTTCTGCACTTCTGCCGTATTTCTTGTAACGTTCTCGCTTACGGCATGTTTCGGGGATTTTTTTTTTTTCGGAATAAGACTTGTGTTTTTATTAACTACACAAAGATATTCTCAAGCTTCTTTCATCCCATGAAGCATTCAGCTATATATGGTCATATAGCTGAACAGGTAAAATTCAAGAATTTACCAACAAACGAATTATATTACAACACAAAGTTTTTACAATTAAAACATTAGGACTTCCACATGTTTCGAACCTTTTCTGTGGCTCATCCTCAGCGACCCACAGAAAAGAATCGACGTATGTTGGAGATTGGGTGCTTTATTGTAAAAACCTTGTATTTTAATATAGTGTATTTGTTGGCATATAATTGAATTTTAAACATTAGTGCACGGATTTGAATACCACAAATTTCAGGTAGGTCTTCAGGTCAGGCGTCCCTTAATTTTGTCAGGTTTTAAGCTAATCTTATTACTCCTCCAATCTTCGCGAGCCTTTTCAAAACAGGATGTTACAAAATGCTTGCAGTGGAGGCCGATTTTTTTCCTTGTGGACAGAGAAACAGGCAGATGAAGGAACAATAGCTATTCCAACAGACATGCACGTCGAAAATTTTCAGGGTAATTTGCTTGTGCCAAGTCCGTCTGCAGAGACTGACACATGAATCTGGAAAAGGTTTGTGTCTTTGGGTGGTAATATAAACCAAAAGGCAGAATCTAAAGTGGGACCTACTGAGTACACTGATGTCGCGGTGACGACTGTACTGTGCGTTTAATTTGACAGAAACGCTCTTCGAATGTCGTCCGAGACACCGGCTACACAGTTTGCGGAGATTTATGCCATTTTTGAGTCTCTCTATGAAAATTCAGTAACGCGAGTTCAAATTTGGCAATTTCCACTTCCTTCTGCATCACTTCTCTCCACTTTTCACTGATGACCCTCCTCTTCTCCTAACACCGAAAAATGCAACATAAGAAAAATGTAATCGTGGTTTAATAGTTTCCATCAACATAACTGATTTTATTATGTTATATTAACATATGCCTACGTATTTCAACCACTACCGTTCATCCTTAGGCCGTTAATGAACAAAACATTAAAATTACAATTTAACACTGATTAATTTCAATTTTGCATATTTTAACAGCCTGTGGATAACCACAAGTGGCTGAAATATGTAGTCCTACGCTTATGTAACATTACATGTTGTAAAATTCTAATTTGTCTCGTGTGTTTTGTTGCTTTAGTTTTAAGCTGTCTTTTGTAGTTTTAAGTTGTCTTTTGTGTAATTGTTTGTTCGTTGACCGTGTGTATTGTTGTAGTTGTCTTTTTTGTGTTGTTATGTGTATTTTTTGTACTGTGTGTACATTGCTTGTTTTTTACTTTAGATGCCGGGCTGCTGGCTAGAAGTCAGTATTCGGAAGGTCCTGCGGCCGGTCACCTCGACACAGGTTTTTCTTGGTTTCCCTGTGCCCAAAAGCAAATACTGAGATGGTTCCCAAGATTCCAAGTTTCCACTACATGCTTCTCATGTAGCCCTTCTGACTTAAATTTAGTAGTAACCAATTTCAAGTTTTGTTTACATGTAAAATAACCACTGCCACCGGGTGACAACCCAATTCCAGTAAATAAATATTAGTAAATAAAATCAGTTATGTATATGGCAATTATACACCTACTCTGTAATATGTCACACAAGATGGATCTTCAGGAAGTAGGATGGAGAAGCATGGACTGGATTGATCTGACTCAGGATAGGGACAGGTGGCAGGCACTTGTAAATGTGGTAATGAACCTTCGGGTTCCATATGTAGGGAAATTCGTGACTAGCTGAGAACCTGTTAACTTCTGAAGAAGGACTCTGCGTCATGGACTGAGTAATATATAACACAAATAATCATATAAAACACATTATGATGTGCTGCGTAGCTCAGTCAATACAGGGCCTAGAAGTGAGCTGGAAAATCTGGTAATCAGTCTTGATTCTTGGAATATAAAGAAAATGTTTAATTTGCCTAAGCTACATCGTAATCGGGAGCCTTCCCAACCTCCCGTCTTATGGGTACTCGAGGCAAGTACCTATGTTTTCTGCAGAGACTGAGGTCCCCAAGAACTCTACGTCTTCTCGCGTGTAAGTCTTATAGTAGCAGTGCTCGATATTTTATTGTTTATCTCGTATTCGTACGCTACGCAGCACTCGGAGAAAAAACGTGTCAATGTTGGTGAGGCCGCATGTAGTATCATCTCCCACACACACTAATTATTCATAATTTTTTCCTTGAATATTAAAGGAAAGTCAAGAGAGCTTAAGCCTATTGCAATAAAAATTACAGCACGTTTTCCACAGGAGAGGACTTCATGTACTGTGCCAAGAGCACTTTCGACAAAGAAATGTAGAAGGACGGGCAACGTAGCAAAGACGAGCCAAAGCAGGATGCAGCTGAAGGCCCAAAGATTGTAATCTCATTTGTCATGTTCAATTTACCGTCACAGTTTGCTTGCAGCTTTCCAGAATTCCGAAAGGTTCGCGCTATCCCCAAACGATATCTGCCCTTTTCACGCCAGTTCATTCAAAAAATTCACGTCTTCAGATGAGAAATATCACCATCATAAAAGAATTTAAAAAACGATTGATCCATACAAAGAACGTTAAGCATCATTTGAAATTCTGCACTCTGTTGACATGACGTTCTATTCTAGACATTGGAAAAGGCAGAAAATGGGTGTGAGGTAAAACTGCACAGGAACTTTGGTGCAGCATGTGTGGGGGGGAGGGGGTGCGTGTTGGCGTGTGTGTTGGTGTCCGCGTGTATGTGTGTGTTTGTTTCCGCGCAAGCGCGCGTTTGTGTGTGTGTGTGTGTGTGTGTGTGTGTGTGTGTGTGTGTGTGTGTGTGTGTGTGTGTGTGAAGAATCAACATTGAATATCAAAGCTGGGAGTTTCCAGACAAGAGAGAAACAACGTTAAAAATTCAAAGTTATAGTCAATTTGCATTTCCAAGCCCATCTATCTGGGAAGGGCCAACTGAATACTGAAGAGGTTGTGGGACCGCCAGAAAAGTCTCATACATTTTCCCAGGGAAACTGTATAAATTTTACTGCCGTATAACCAATGGCAGATGTGATCCTCTCACCGAGCAAACCATCATGGTCGTCGTCACTACCACCGTTTGCAGGATTCGGGTTAATGGTTTGCACCAAGCAAATCCGATTTCCATTTGATCAGTCTAGATGTTTTCCAAACTGGGGGTTTCAAGGTTGTTGACAAGGCCAATATTTATTGTTAATATTTCGACACACAGTAAGAATAATAATATTGATATCAATATTCGTGAGAAGTTGTTTGTTGTCTTTTAAATATAACATATCAATAAATAAACTGTGCCATTGTGAATAATTATTATGAAAAAAACGCTTTTTTTATCAAGTACAGTTTTCTAAACAAGGGATGTGGCCTCTGTGGAAATGAAAGAAAATTAAATCTACGTTAACAAGTCGTTTAACCCTTTGACGCCTAACAACCCCTATAGTGGTCGTACCGCACTGCTAACCTCTAAACGTTGCATTTTATATATTTATTCAACAAATATAGGTACTGAATATTTTAAACATGGTATATACTCTCCGTTTTCTCTCTTAAAAATGCAGTTTGTGTCATAATTATAACGTATTTGGTTCCTGTTTTATTCACATTTCGTATACAGGGTGTGCTAAAATTAAAAAAATAATAATTCCGGCGCCAAAAGATTAAACATAACACGAAGGTCGGTACGAAAGTAAAGAATCCTATTTTCTGCCTTACATTTGATACAAGGTAGCGATTCCTGCCTTACCCACCAGAGAGCGACACTTTACACCTCCATCATGGTCATCGGTGCTCCAGTCACATGCGACAGCAAAGGTGCAAAATGACGGACATTGTGGGCATACGCACTAAGTACAGAGGGCTGACTGAATATCTTACTGCGTAAGGCAAGGAATTAGAAGGGTTCGACCAAACATGATAATAAAACAATTCTTCCTTCAGCATGACAAAGTCATACTGCACGCCAGTCTGCCCAAAAGGGAGGAAATACAACAATGGGATGGAATTTTCTCCCACCTTATTCCTACAGTCCCGATTTAGCACCCTCCGATTTCCAACTTTTTTGCCCCCTGAAGAATGCACTTAGAGGAAGCCATTTTGCGAAAAATCAATGACCTGAAACACAGCATGATTGTAGAATTCTGACGCTTCAGCAAAGTTGTATGCGACCAGCACACAGCGTCTCACACAAAGGTACAAAAAGTGTGTTGATAATGAAGGAGACTTGGTGGAAAAATAATCTCAACTTTTGAGGATGCAGCCATGGTACATGTAAATTTCACTTCAATTGTATTCATAGTTTCTGCAAAAAAAAAAAAAAAAATAGCAGAAATTACTTTGTAATGCCTTGCATACTAGTGCAAATACAGTGTAGGTTTTGTGAGGACCTATTTATTTTGTACCTAGATTCCACTGCCCATTTTCTCCTCTTGTTTATCCCTTTCCCACCTCTCTTCCACTCTTCGTAAATTTTATGTAGGTTTTAGATCAGTGACGTGAATTGCACCTTCATTCTTCATATAAAACTGCTTCGAACACAGAGCTGCCAACTGTGTAATTACACAAAAAATACACTTTCCTGTGAAGAAGACGTGCGAATGACATAACATACGTGTATACTCATAGATAAGAATAAACCTTCTCATGTTATTCATTTCAGTTATTATAAAATGTTGGGTAAAGAAGGGTAAAGTAGTCCCATCACAGGCCTGGAGTGGCCCAGAGGGTTCCAGGAAGTTAAGGTTCCTAGATTACGTGATTACCTACACGGGATGGTGGTAAGGTTGTCAGCCTTACGTACCGGCCGCCTTTAACCCCAGGAAACGCTCCTGGTACTCGTTTCTGTTAGAGGCTGAGTCGACCCCAAGGCCATAGTGCGATCGGAAGGCTTGTGTCAATGAAAAATTCCAATGACACCATCTGGAATCGACCCAGCGACCTTCCGATTTGTAGCACAGCACCTTAACCACTGTGCCACCGCGGTCTCCTATAAAATGTTGGGGCCTTCCATAAACAACTTTAAATCAAGGGGAAAAATTTCTTGACAGTAAGAACCTTATGCTTTTCTTAATTTTGATATCGCTTGACTTCAGCTTGACAAGTACAGGTTGCAGAGGATTTTACTTTATAAGACAAAAGCTTTCTAGCAAATTGGACGCTTCTGTGTGCGTGGCATTTGCTCTGTCTCGTCTCATGGCAGGAGTCTCTCCCACAGACAGAGGCACTCTAGGCTTCGGCGCAGCCTCGAATATAGATAGCATTAAATACAGCGAACAGCACCGCAGAATGCAGAGCACAATTATGTAGCACAACAAATTGCTTGGCTAAATGATCTGACTGTTGTTTCTGATATCTGTAGGGCTGCTACCGTACGAATCGAACTGAATCAATACAAGTTAAATAGAATCAGACGAAGTAAGACATGGCAAATGCAAAACCGTTAGTGAGTGATGTGGGGGTGATAAAATCGAAAAGAATGAGATGGGCTGGGCATGTGGCGTGTATGGGTGAGGAGAGGGTGGTGTACAGGGTCTTGCTGGGGGAACCGGAGCGAATGAGACCACTGGGGAGACCTAGGCGTAGATGGGTGGATAACATTAGGATGGATCTCCAGGATGTGGAATGTGGGTATATGGACTGGATTGGGCTGGCCCAGGATAGAGACAGGTGGCGGACGCTTGTGAGTGCGGTAATGAATCTTGGGGTTCCGTGAAATGCGGGGAATTTCTTGACTAGCTGCAAACCAGTTAGCTTCTCAAGAAGGACTCTGCACCATGGAGTAAGTAAGTAAGAAAGTAAGTTGGGGCCCTTTCCACTCTAATAATGGAGGCATAATTTTTCCCGGCAACTTCGATACGCATATATCGGAAGACATGGAATCACTCTTTAAACAACATAAGCAATGAACGTATAACGTAACACCGAGGCGCATACGTGTAGCCATTGCTGTCATGGAAAATCAGTATTACACATTCTGGGTGTGTATTCGTAGCCTTAGATATCCAGCACGCAATGCGCGTGAGCCATATGGTCATCCGTGGTCAACCCCGCTATACATTTCCCAACTTTATCTCATGAATGGCACGATTTTCGAAAAACAAAAATGTTATTGAATATGAAACGTGTGTTTTGTCTGTACAACTTTTGCCTGAAGAAATTCTCATTATAAGAAGAAATGAGAGACATATGACAAACAGTATGTATTGATAATCGTAATTAGCAGTTATTCTTGCCCGACTTTAAAATAACTTGTATTCTCTCGACAGGTTTTAAAAAAATACTTAAATTTTCATGAAAATCCTTCCAGTGGGAGCGAGTTGTTCTATGCGGGCAGACGAGCAGGCAGACATGACGAATTAAGTCTATTATAAATAGCATAGAAATTTCCGTCAACACAACTTTAATTGTAGGTTTAAAATTACAACATGTTTCGACCCTTGGGGGTCATCATCAGGTCGAGCTTAAGAACCTATTATT
>Ga0123357_10006620_pt1 | contig 14185 bp, 12 predicted proteins | sample TergutEmb28metaG_FD_89873 | JGI IMG/M metagenome (GOLD analysis project Ga0123357, IMG submission 89873) | Embiratermes neotenicus P4 segment gut microbial communities from Petit-Saut dam, French Guiana - Emb289 P4 | ecosystem: Host-associated > Arthropoda: Insects > Digestive system > Gut ... | reverse complement strand
AGTTGGATTTCAAAAATCACTTGTATGTGTACTGCCACTATGAAGGGGCACATTTTTTGGGTCACTTGTCGTTTTTACGAAAAAAAATTTAACTCTTTGAAGATAATAATATTTTCACATTTTCATAATCACCATAACAGTTTCTTACTTCAGCTTCTATCTTTAGCACGTAGGATCAACCACGTTAATCGTATTTTTCTGTTATGTCTTCTAGAAAATGGAATCTCAGGTATGTAGTGGAAGATGCCAATAATAACGTCAATATATTATGTTGGGCCTGGTTGGATGGAATGCTCCAAGATGCTTCCGTTAACATAGGATACAAAAAAACGGAAGATAAGAAGGGATTACTGCACCAGAACCAGGAATCTGATCCCGAAATAAAAAGTTCCTTAAAATATACTTCACCTGAACACTCTACCTCCTTCAGCTGCACCGTCATGTTCTTCATTGAAATAAGGCAATGGCTTTATTAATGGAAATCGCGGAATAAACAGATTTAATGAATACATGAAGAATAAACCAACTAGATGCCACTTATTATTTTATTGTAATTCTTGTAGGCTCAACGTGTTTCGGGCACTACTATGCTCATCGTCAGAAGCTCGGTTAGGCTGGACTAGAGTCCGGGCTGCAACCCGGACACTACACCAGCCTAACCGCACTAAACCTCCAACCTACAGCAAACCAAGTACGAAACGACCAATGTGGTAATAAACATTATAGTCGCGAGCTTCTGATGATGGGCATAGTAGTGCCCGAAACATGTTGAGCTTATAAGAAGTACAATAAAATAATAAGTGGCATCTAGATGGTATTTATTCTTCAGTTATCACAATGATGCACGGTCCAACAAATATCACATTAATAAATATAGTTCTACCAATCTCGCATTTGTCTCGCAACCTCTTACGTAACAGCCTTGCTTCGAACCCGTCTATAATAAAACATCAGACATTATGTTTCTAATGTTGTTCACATTTCCAGTGTTGGCGCATAAAAATCAATTTCGTTGCATTCTGTAGACAGTAATGTGATGTGCAGGTTTTCAGCCAATCGTAAGAAAAATTAACTACTTTATCAGAAAAGTGACAGTGGCTAAAAGACTTTGTTAATGTTTGAAGCAACTATTTGAAGTATGTTGGAAATCCATGAAACATCGGCAGTTCTATTGGCTCTTTTCCTGGTGTAATTTGCTAGTCAATGCATCTCATTGAAAATAATGGAATATGTTGAATATCGTCTAATTGCCTAATGTGTATTCCGATCAGTAACATGAATATGAATAACGTCATTGATACACGAAAATAAAGAAGAAAGGAAACATGTATAACTTCTGGCACTTTACACATTTAAACAAAACAGTTGTGTTTGAAAGTGATCAAAAGTAGAAGCAATTAGGTCGGTATTCACATTAAGAAGAAAGAATTGGAAATTTCGTGCTATAGTCTCGACAGTAGGGAAGTGTGTAGTATAGCGGCCAGCGGTTGATGACGGTCGGTTATTTCGTAAACAGTGTGCCCAATCGTTATCACGAAATATTCGAGATTCATTAGAGGTTAGTGAAAGTAAGGTTCAAGGGCATCCTGTATTTCAAGATTTCACTCCGCTGCAACTGCTTCATACAACTTCTCGGCTTACAAAAAAAAAGTCAATGCAACAGACGGTTGAACACAAGGGAAGACGCTCTGTGTAGCTTCCTAAAGACAAACCCGATTGTCAGGACTAAGAAACTAGAAGCCAAAAGTGTCAATAAGGTATTGGATTGTAGCTACGGATAAATGTCCAAGGTACACAGAAATATAGGGCAGTAGACGACGAAATAAAATTTTTCCACTGGCCACATTTATAACATTAAAAGACTGGGATATTGGCAGTCTAAGAACCAGGCGTTATTCTAAAATTGAAAAGTCAAAGAATTCTTCTCTGTCACCGGTTTGGAAGGAGGGATACTGTGACTATCATGTGTGCAGTGAAGGTGGCAGTTTCCTACTTCCGATCTGCGCTTATCCTTTACCGAGAATTACTTCGTATCTGGAAAATGATGGCACCCTAGATGCAGTCTACAGCTACTGAACATCTGTGTGCTCTAACGAGGAACTATTCAGCTTGGTTACAACATTTTGTGTGAAATGTGAGACCCGATTCAGAAAATGCATTTAGAGTACTGCAACGTCAATTCTGCCGATTTACCTGCTTTGCAGAGAGAGGAAAATGTGAGATTTTCTCATCTAAATTTCTCACCATCCACAGTGTAACCCTTGGATGTCATATTGTAAGAATCACTAAAATCTGCATTTTAGGCGGAATGCAAATTGTCTATGAAGATCAGGCTGTAACGATGACCCTCGAGCGTTTTTGAACAAAAAATGTTCCAGAGTAACCCCAATAGAAGCCAGTCTTAATGGTTGCGCGGTCTAAGGCGTAGGTCTATGGCCGCTTGCCTGCTGAGATTTTGGGTTCGAATCCCACCAGGGACATGGATGTCTGTCTGTTGTGAGTGTTGTGTGTTGTTAGGTAGAGGTCTCTGCGACGCACTGCTCACGCGTCCAGAGGGGTCCTACCGACTGTGATGCGTCGCTGTGTGTGATCTAGAAACCTCAAGAAGAATGAGGAGGTCATGGCCGGCGTTGGGCCGCAGCGCCACAAAAAAAAACGATAAAAACTGAAATTTCTGGTCTTCATGTAATTGGAATGTACTCGTTTAACTTACATACGTTCTAGGCAGAAGGTATCAAAGAAGTTGTAGAAAAGCAACAAAGAAGCTTTTGTAATAGAAAAGTCAAATATCATTGACTAACAAAATAAAGCACAGAAGCATTAAGCGCCAACTACAATGTCTGTGAGCTTCGTGTCAAATACCATGCAGCAGGGACCCACGAATCTCTCGTGCTAATATCGCAGAATTACAGCACCAGATATTTTATTGAGTCTCCTTAGCCTTCAAGCGTCTGGAACGTGCACCGACATCCTGATATCTCTCAACTCTTCCTTATTGACCGTGGCGAATGAAACTGTTTCTCCATTCCTGGAACCATCAAGTCAATGAGCAAAAACAAGAGACACACAGAACTCGAATTTCTCTGGCAGAAATATCATGGAAGAAAGTTTTGATAGAAGACTGATACGGAAGAAAAAGTTTATAGAAAACATCTGAACAAAATTCAAACCCAAATTGAAATGCCCGTCTGTAAAAGAAAGAGGAAGAAGTTTTTAGGTGTTATTTAATTGAAATATGATTGTGACACGAAGTGAGAAATTAAACATGATGAAAATTAACACGATGGGCCTGAAAAACAACTAAACAGCGTTTTGTATCTAACGTATATGGAAAGTCAAAATTATGGAATAGATGTATAGGTTGCTGAATTTGGGGCGTACGGAGAATGCGGTGGGTGGGGGCCTCCCCATTTTCACTTGTAAAGTACTTGTTTTGGATGACTTACCATCACAAAATTGTTTCTACATCAAAACGATTACAGTATCATGTTATTTCTATCACACAGATTATGTTCTTCGCCATTATACATTTATTCGCCGAAAATAGTGTGTCTTTTTCTTATACAACTGTGTACCTAAGAGGCAATGGAAATTCGAAGTTGTAATATCCTTCAAGTACTTTTTTTTTGCCGTAGCCGGAGTTCTAGGATTTTTTTCGGTTACCTTCCTGAACACTATTATTTATTTTTACCGTACGTTAATACTTCATAAATACTTCCATCACACTACTTGTTTAAGACAAATCAAGGGACTGCGGGGACGAGAAATTGAAAGTTTAAAGTTAGGATTTGAGGTTCTTACCCGAAAATTTTGTACGGATCTCATATCGTGGTTAATATACCGTGCAACCATATATTTAATATTACTAAAACACCAGATTGACACAGAGGTGCGTCTTCGTATGTACATTCCAAAAGAGACTGTTACCGGTTACCCAAACGGATTGGGAAAACCGATCGAAGCAGTGACTTTTTGTTTCAATTTTGAACATATTATTTTTTTTTTTTGGAAATAAAAAAAAATTATTTGGAAAACAGAAATAAGAATATTATGCCCTGAACTCAAGTTCTATTTTCAAAAATGATTATTCCATAAGCGAGCGTTATTCACCCATTCTTCCTTTTATTAGAACGTCCACGACTTCACACATTTAGACAGCAAACATAAACACAAATCATAGCATGATTACTGTATTTGCTACAGAAAGATGATTTAAATGGACTAAAGTCTCCTCGCTTTTGCCCTAATATTCTGTCCAAATATCTAAAGGTAAGCACATAGAAAATTAGGAAAATCCTAGATTAAAATTATTCATGCCGAGAATCCGAATAGATATGTTTCCTACAACAGCGACACAACTATATCAATACTAACTCAATTGTGACATTTTAACAAATTACCTTATTAAAACCTTACTTTCCTTTCGTATTAGGCAAAAAGCTGATTTTCTCACGTGAAAGTGTACAGCCCTATAACCTACGGTATAAGATTTAAGCTATCGTAATGTCGAGGAGCTTGATACCTAGTTTAATGTGGTTTCGTGTTTTTTTACAAACCGTAAATTAATAAGCGTAACAATTACTCGTATAGTAGCTGCGTGTTGAAGGCGCGCCCCATATCTGGCCCTCAAGTAACAGAGGTCAGCTGAAATAACATTTTTCGGCGTCAGTTTCTTTCTAAAGAAAACGATGGACTGTATATGCAAAACAATTTTCCTTCGCATTGAAAATGCAAGCACTTTAGTAAACAGAAAAATGTTTCATCTGCAGTGAATTCGTAATAAGTATAATGAGCATGATTATTATTACCGAATTTCTCACTTCTCAGCTTTGACTGGGAAATATTCACCTATCCTGAGATGTAGTAATCAACAGGATTAGGCTCGGTGGTCTTATTTGTAGTTTAAAAAGTTTCTTACAATTGAACATGTGCCAAGAATTACAGATTTTTTGCGGCTGTATATATGAATTCGGGTGCAAGTCAAGTCTTGTTAGGCTTTGTGGTAGTGACTTTGGAGTTACTTCTGTAGATGATATTACTTTCGGGATCACTTGTGTTGCCTTTTGCTTCCACATAGCACATATTTCAATTGCCAGTTCTTGATACTTATTTTGTTTGTCGGTTATTGTTTTGGCGAGATTATGTGTATTTGGGACAGCTATGTCTATCAAAAAGGTGTTCTTTGTTTTCTTACTCATAAAAGTTATTTCAGGTCGATTAAAAGGTATTGTTTTGTCCGTAAGTATGCTGCGATTCCAGTACAGATTGAAATATTCATTCTCCAATACATTGGTTGGTGTGTACTTATAATATGGACTTTAATCTTCAATAAATTCGGCTGCTTATTATTGTTATTATTATTATTGTTGTTGTTGTTGTTGTTGTAACAGTCAAAAGTGTGAGAGTGATCCACCCACAGAAGGCATGTGAAAAGAAATAAATGCATAGAAATTTTGGTTTTAAAATCAGAAGGAAATATATATCTTTAGGAGATTTAAGCATAGAATGCGGTATAGTGTAAAGGATCGTGGGAGGATGTGGAAACGATTTATTTGGTTCAAAGCGTATATTAGAATGCCAGTGAGTGAGTGACTTAGTCAATAGGTAGCTTCAACGATATTACGAATTTTCCTGCAAACTTAAAACTTTTAATCGTAGAATATTGATTATATGGAAAATGACGAAAGCATTACTTGAAAAATGTTACTTATGAAACATTTGTACTTGACAGATATTACAAAGTGACTCAGGTTTCGATCAATCTTATTCCCTCAGACACCCTCCTAATATCATCAGGCACCCATCGATCTCGTGGCTGGCCCCTCCGGGCAGTCGCCACGTGCGGCAGTTTTAATTAGCGTCACGTTCAACTCCACACTCATCACACCGCCACGCTGTCTGCACCACGTGATCTTATAATATACTTAGATCTGAGTGGATGATACATTAATAGCTCTCTTTCAAATTGTGCGGTGTCCATCTCGGGCGCTACACTACCTCTTCTTATAATTCTCTTGCTTTTCGTCTGGTGTGTCAAGTTAAATGTTGGCATGTCATTTCAACTTATGCCAAATCGCTTCTTTCGACAGTATTTATTAGCCATCATACTATTGGAAGCGGTGTACTGTATACAATGGCAGTGTTGCAAAATAAACCTCCAAGATATATATTTTTAAAACTCGTAAAACCGAAAGCCGAGGTGGTAAACTTATTAGTATTTTTGCGTTCCGGGTGAAAATTTCTACCGGAAATGGCCTGGCCTACCATGAGTTTTCGCAATTTTACTCCGATATATCAATAATCTGGCAGTCTGGCCATGCAAATTAGGCAAAGACGACCATACCCTTTCATGTAGTTCATACGTTATTGTTAACTAATCATTTTTCAATTTAATTTCATATATTCCCAAGAATTGAAGACGTCATTAAATAGTCCTATAAGTTAATAACGTATATTTCCATTGAATTATGGCAGATAATTTACATTAAATTAATAAGAAGCATGAAGGAAAATATATTTTTTACACTTAACGAAATGTAAACTGTCTTGATTTAAATATACATTCGTCATTAACATCCGATGACAACATTGAAAAGACATTAAAATGTTTGGTGTCTTTTTACCTTAAGGTCGATTTAAAGTTCATAAATGCAAGTCCATCTATCTTTTACTTAAAGAAACTGTCTTACACGAAATTCATTTAAGATACGAATGATTGCTTCTTGTCAAAGGTAAACGTAACAATTTTTCATTGCTCTTTGCAGACGATGGAAAATAATATAAGACGAATGATTCTCAAAAAAATCTTCTATAGACTTATCTTCTACAAAAATTTGAAGTTTAAGTTTAAAATATACTATCTAAATAATCAATCTATCGAAAGATGGATTGATCGAACTCTCAATCAATCGGATTTCACGAACACTAACTTGCAAGGCTGAGTAAAAATTCCTTCCACCTTTCATGAAACGGAAGCACTGCTACTGTCCCAACAACAGCCCGTCAACAGATGTCCTGAGAGAGTGCAATTGCTTACGAGTTTTTATTTTATTACAATAAACCTTCTTTATATAATACTACTCGTTACCAATCTCACCAACTGAGTAGACGAAATGAAGAAGACTGCGATAATCCACAACCAGTGTAGTTAGCGTTTTGACGAATATTCGAAAAATATTTACCGAATACTAGGAACAAGTTACTGTTTCAGGTAGCTCAGTCGTTCCGTGTCATTGTAATCCAGAGCAAGGGGCTGTGTTTTATTTTTAAGACTCATTTTAATACTTGTATTATCTTCCCATCCACATCTACGCCATGTTTTTACATTTTCACCAAAATATGTGATATATATCGTCCATTTGTTCCTTTAATTTGGTCGTCCTACAAATATCCTATTTCGTCAACAATGCACAAAGAGGTTCTGTCTTATTTTGTCAAGCTGGCTTCTTGTGCCTTAGACACACTTAGACGTCGTCCACCCACAAACAGGATGTGTAACCCTTGTCAGGTGTCAGTTGTCAGTTTTATTGTAGCTCTTCTGGCGTAAGTGAAGACTGTTACCTCTATTCGCTTCTTCAGAGAGAATGGTCAAAATATGTTTATTCTGGTCACACAAAAGACCTCTCCTGAAGAGCAAGCGTTTTAAAGCAGAAAAAGACATAGTCGTCCTAAGTTTTAAATGTAAGGTTCTCAACAGAATGGCTAGAAAGCTGACGATATTTTGGTGCATTGCGTCGCGTATGTTGGTGCAGTAATTCCAAATATCCGAGAAAAAATTGTTTATACCATCTTCAGATTGAAATTACTCTGAAAAAGGTGTATGTTCCTTCCAAACGTTGGTATCCAGAAAAACACAACTTCACATACCTGAACACCACAGACGTTGGTGTTTTCTTTCACATAGTGTATAGCATGATAAGACGAAAGAATATGTGTCTTTTTCAGACTTTTTTTATTGATCGATTCTTAGATTCATTAACGTCACCGTTGCAACCGCAGGAGTTTCACAGATTCGAAGAAGATAACACTGTGGTATTAAGTGGCGAGTATGTAAGGATTTGCTACCTCGGTCCGTATAGTGACTAGCTACGGACTGGTGGATCGGAGAATCGAGCTTATTTCCCAGGCCGTGACGCAGATTTCTCTTCGCCATTGTATTCAGCAGGCTTTGAAGTCTGTACAATGGATATCGTGGATTCTAACAAAAGGTATAAAGCGGTCCGGGCGTAAACCTACAGAATCGTATCCATCATACGAAGTTTAAGAAAGACTGAACCACATTTCCACACACCCATAAGTTATTTCTGACGTATTTTTCAGTTAAGGAAATAAAGGGAATATTTACCTCTTTGCACAAGGATCTGGAAGGTGGTGGTAGTGACCTAGAGTTCTGTTTTAAAGAACTGACGGACGTAGGAAGTGTCGAAAATTCTCATTCAGTATAGCCGCAAATCACGCCGAGTTTCGAAAGAGTTAACTCGCAAAACCACTACACGCTCTACACCAATTACAGTAGCTACAAAACCACACCACCTACACCACCACTTCAGCAGCAACACCACAACAACAGTTACCCCACCACACAATCTGCAACAATTACACCAGCTACACCACTACAACAGCTGCCACCAGCTACACCAACCACGCCAGGTCAACCTCTAAACTTACACTAGTTCATCCACTACACCAGCTACACCAGTTACTAACCAAACTACATTACCTCAACCACTACACCAACTACATCTGCTGGCTACTATACTAATTACACCAGCTACACCACTACAACAGCTGCCACCAGCTACACCAACCATGCCAGGTCAACCTCTAAACTTACACTAGTTCATCCACTACACCAGCTACACCAGTTACTAACCAAACTACATTACCTCAACCACCACACCAGCCAGGTTGACGTTAATCCAATGTTAAAATGAGTTCTTTGAAGGATATAATACATGTATATATTTTAAAGAAAATAGTCTACTTTGCTCTTATTTTTAACAAGGGATTTCATTTTCTTTTCTGTCTTTGCCGTTGCTGTAGGCGCCGCGGTAAAGTCGAAGATGTCCCTTCCCCTTTCGCCCCTGTAAAAGTTTTCTGACAGTTTGCTCTATACATTGCAGAGAAAACTTCTTGGACAGGTAAGCAACTTACGGTACGAAAACTTCCTTCACAGTCATTAAAACTTCCTTATTTCCGTACATGTGCAAGCAGAGGGGAGAGCAGCAACCACTTTAAACTTGAGAGTGGTGGCAATCACCTACCGAAAGAAATAATGAAGTTTTAGTATATTTTATTACAAATCTGTTACCAGAATCCAACGAACATATTGTCTTCCAGATACCTTCTTTGGTCGTGGAGTTAACTGTGCCAGCTCAGTACTTCGTTACTTACTCCACCTGCTGTTAATACATATTTAACACAAATACCATATAACGAAAAACACATACAGACACCCTGGCAAGTACTTTATCTAGGATATTACAATACGGAAATTAAGTCTAAACCTATTATTTTCTATTCTGTCCTTCTGTGCCCTTATCAAAAGGCAAAGTTCTTATGATTAGGAAGAGAAGATGGCAGTTGCAAACGACAGTGAAAACCCTACTGCGATTGGTATACCAATACCCGCTACAACAAAACAAAAGTTCATTCGTTCCTCTAAATAGCAGCACCATGTGCTTATAAGAATGCTTACTCCGTCGGCTTGGCGGTGGTTATTAATTTCCATAAATATGAAAAGAACATCTCAGTTATGAGAGAACGGCCATTTTGCCATAATGAACATTACTGGAAAATATATTTTGGTCGGTATTGTTTTGCGTACATTTGCTAGAAAGGAAATAATTCTAGATGACGTAATTATATAGTACTGTATTTTCGTAACGCTACAAGACAACAGCTAGAGTTTCCGTGAGATATCTTCAGCGTCACAACGCACAAGGGTGTTTCAATGGATAATTACCTATGGAAACTATAGCCAGAAGTGGAATTTGTCAATATTTCCATTGAATTTGTAAAAGCGTTGGGATGTATAAGAGTATAATCGAATTAAATATTTCATGTTGTTAGGGTTAGTAATTCTGAGCGAAGTTTATTTTTTATATATAATGAATACTTCAAATTGAAGCTGTAGACATCTTAACCAGTTTGAAGGGTGGGGAATTTTTAAAATTAACAACTGGAAGGATAAGTGTGTTTTCTTTGTGAATTTGAATTAGACCTCTCATATTTGGAGGTTCCGGATTTAAATTGACGAATTTCCCTCTGTTTTCAGTTCCTGTTAATATCGTACATTCTTTTAGTGTATTCCTAAGCTCCATTCGGAATCTAGTTTCATATTGTGGTCGAATAAGACTTTTCCGCTTTTCGAAATGAATTCTAACACTTTAAATACTTCAAATGCAGATGAATTCCTTTCTCAGTAGACCGTATTAATAATGCTCGCAAAGGACAAAATTTAATGTCTTCTTTTCCAAGAATCTCGACATTTTGGCGTACAAGGGAACGACTGTTTAGCTCCACTCAATTTAGTCTTGGCACTAAATGATATGTAATCAACCTCATCTTCCGTCGGACTTTACCTCTTGGTAAAGGATCTCCATTTCCACATTATACGAGTCTTTGCGGATCCCAGTGGTGTTTTGGGAATGAATGCGGGAAACGTTCGGGTTCTTGCCCATAACTTAAACTCAGTTTTCCAGCACATAACACAGAAAATAAATAAAATTTAGTGCAATTTCAATAGTCTGTTTTCATTTGGACAATGAATGTTGTTTACGTAAGATAAATTGATTTTCATAACTGTTTTGCTTACCCGGGAATTAGCTGGAAAATGAATTTTCTTTTTTTTCAATATTGTGTGTGCTGTGCATAGAGTAAAAGTCAATTCATAAAACCAACCTTACATGCACTAGCATATATACAAAACAGATGCACAAAATTTCCTTTTGCATGTTTTGGCCGTACGTGGGTACCATCATCAAGAAGCCTTCACAGTAGTGAAAGTAAGGTTTTCGAAACTGTTCGTTGTACACCCCACAGTCACACACTTGCACACATATTAAAATTTTAATTTAAAAACAGGAGAATCCGCCCATAAAAGTTTACAATGAAAAAACAATAGCGGAGATGCTTCTTCGCGCTCCATGTAGGCTGTGACTGGGACTACTACATTCTTCGCTAGATGATTAGTAGTCGTACTAGGACCACTTCGAAACCAAAATAAGGGCAAAGCCCTGTTACTTTTGGGTGTGTACAATGTTTTCTGAGTAGTACCAGAGCTTTGCCCATATTTTGGTTTTGAAGTAGCCCATCTCCGCTTTTGTTTCAACATTGTAACATTTTACATGTGAGTTCTCTGTGCTTTAGTTGTAATTTTAATATGTATGCAAGTGTGTAACTGTGGGGCGTACAACGAACTGTGTCGAAAGCGTTACTTTAACCACTGTAAACTTTAACTCTTGAAGTATCTATGTGTGTTTATATCCACCACGTCAAAGGGAAGTAGCCTTCTTGTAATGACAATAATTCAATCTAGCTACCAATGAAAATATTTAAAAGGAACAGTGACTGCACTGTTTAGAGTTAGAGGGAGTTAGATAAACTGTTAAAACCAGCTTGTCGTTCTTCAGATATTGTCACGTGTCATTTGAAGAGGAACAGAATCTGCTGCTCACACTGTACATTTCAACACGGACATACTGAACACAAGAAGGTGCTGTCTTCCAACAAGCGATAGCTTTGTGACTGCACTAATATAATCTTGCTTGCCGAAGTTACGTAGCCAAGTTCCGACAGCTTACGGCCGGGGACTTAGAGCGCCTCTTGTAATCAGTATCCACCTTCAGAAACAATCAAGCGAGACGGCGGTCTCTCAATCCCCGGCCTGCACCACCTTGTTCAGAGGTGAGTAACTGACACCTCCACCTGTCACTTTCCACTGTTTCTGCTACACCTAAACCTAAGCCCTTGAAGTTTCGTTTGTTTATTCGTCACCACACTCAAACTGCGTCTGAGACATAGATTTTCATATCAAATGCTACAGGAGGATCCGTTCCCGTAGATAAAGCGGTCGCAGCCTGAGTCTTCCAATTGTTTTCAATCTACTGCCGAGATAACTGAGGTGTAAGGTTTCACTTCCACTGCCGTATACAATATCAAGACATGGCACCTTTAATTGTGCCAGAAATCGCCCGGTTTTCACCTCTGAGACCCGAGTTTGACACCGAGCCATGCTCTTCTGTCTACCTCGGTTTACAATGGCAATTTTCATTCCACCAAGCTCCATATTCAGACATCTATCAACCAGAGGGATATGGTCCGTAGAATTCGCAGCACCACACTAAGAATGTCGACGGAAACTTCATACTTGTAACGAACTGTGGAACTGAGTTGATTAAACATTTTCTTGTTAAACTTAATCATAAGGTATATTTATAAGTTAAGTGTAGCTGTACATATAATTTCTACAAACATAAGATGATACCGTAGATCTAACTATATTAACCTAGACATAGCATATAATAGCAGAACCCATGTACCCACACCACCCAACCTATATAACACATGCGAGATCTCGTGCCCACCTCACCTCTTACCTCCCCACTGTAAACAACCCACATAAGTCGAGTATAGCTGCTTACTAAGTTTTTTTCATTTCTCAACCTGAAAATGGCCAATGTCAAGTGCCGAAACACGTAGTTGTTCTCTATGTAATAAATTTTATACATATATCTACCATCAAATAAAGTTGTGTTAGACAAGTACATACACTCTAATCGAGCTTATTAGACTTATTTTTCGGATTTGTAGGCCTCATAATGTCCTGCTGCTTGTCAACTCCAATTTTATCATTATTCTAACGTTTCAATAGCTGAAATACTGGAAGGGTGGGGCAGTATTTTAAAGTCTATTCCAAATATTTGTAAGAAAGTGACAGTTTATTCTGGAGGAGCTGAGGTTCTGAACTTTGTCCTCCATTTTACAGCTATCAGCAGCGGTTAATTTCAAACAGTAGTTGCATTGGACAGACACAAAACACGCTTTGGTTTATTAATTTGTTATTTAGAAACGCTTCATCGACGACTGTGTTTGTGTAGCACCGAAAAAACAGAGTGGCTTGAGTGAAAAGGGGTATTATGTTGTGGAACCAACCAAAGTATACTAAATGAAACATATGGAGATGAGGGAGGAAGATCATTTAACGACCCTCTCACTAAGAGAGCATGGCGTTGGTAGTATGTGAAATATGGGTATCAAGACTGTTGGAAAGATACTAGTAGGGTAAAACGGAGTGCTCAGAAAGGCCTGCAATACAATTCCAACACGAACTGGTCTGGAATCGAAGCCGGGCCACTGTGGTTGAGAGACCGGCGACTAATCGCCGAACCATGCCGGGCAGGGGTTCGAACGGAGAACATCACGCATGAGGTGAACTGAAAATATGGGACAACTTACATGCATTGAGTTTAAAGTTCATATTTACAACTTTTCGTTTTGTCCTGAGTCGCATTACTTACTGCATTCACCTCTGTTTATGACTGGGTGTTTCTACTGTCTTCGCTACCCTGTGGCTTGTTACCGTCTGCAGCCCGGCAGCCACTTTGCTTGCATGGCTGTCTCTGCTGACCCAGCTAACTTCACCTTTTCAACCCATTCCGCTAGAGACTGAAAGTACAGTTGTATAAGGAAAAACTGCAACAGAACAGCTCTTTGGAAGTTTACTGCAGTTACGGAGACCACAACCAAATTTTCCAATTGTAGTGTTGCTAACATACATTAAAGGAATATACCAGTTGAGACAACTTATCGTATTTTACAAGATGTGTTACAAGAGTCAGTGTGCGAATGCATGAACTGAATCTATTTTGTTCAAACAATTTGTCTCATGTGTTTTGTTGTTAGTTTTTAGTTGTCTTTTGTGTAATTGTTGTTGGTTCACCTGTGTATTGTTGTAGTTGTCTTATGTGTGTTGTTATCTTGTTTATTTGTTGTACTGTGTTGGCATTGCTTTTTTTAACTTTAGATGCCGGACTGCTGGCTAGAAGTCAGTATTCGGAAGGTCCTGCGACTGGCCACCTCGACACAGGTTTTCTTTGGTTTCCTTGTGTCTATAAGCAAATGCTGAGATGGTTCCCAAGATTCCAAGTTGCCACTACATGCTTCTCATATAGCCCTCCCGACT
>Ga0123357_10006617_pt1 | contig 14186 bp, 15 predicted proteins | sample TergutEmb28metaG_FD_89873 | JGI IMG/M metagenome (GOLD analysis project Ga0123357, IMG submission 89873) | Embiratermes neotenicus P4 segment gut microbial communities from Petit-Saut dam, French Guiana - Emb289 P4 | ecosystem: Host-associated > Arthropoda: Insects > Digestive system > Gut ... | reverse complement strand
CCCCCCAGTTCCCACGGCCCTTGGAAAACTTTAAAGAAAAAACGGAACCTGTAAAACCCCGGCATCAGCGCAACATGGAAGCCCCGCCAGCCCCGCCCCCCCCCCCCCAGTTCGCTGTTCAACGCATGATGAATGATCTCATCCTTCGAGAAGAACCCCGCCCCGACGAACGGTACCCCGGCCAGAGCGAGGCAGCCGATCAACATCGTGATCCGAGTGATCGGCATCACTTTCTTAATGCCCGACATTTTGCGGATATCGAGTTCGCCGCCCATCGCGTGCATTACCGAACCGGCGGATAAGAACAGCAGTGCTTTGAAGAATGCATGGGTGAAGACGTGGAAGACCGCGGAACTAGAGGCCATCACTCCCAATCCCAGAAACATATACCCAAGTTGCGAAAGCGTGGAGTAGGCCCAGATGCGTTTGAGGTCATACTGGCACATGGCGATGGAGGCAGCGAGGAACGCGGTGAAGCCGCCGACGCAGGCGATGAGGCTGAGGGCATGGTGAGCGGGGTCTATGATGGTGTTGGCGAAGATAGGCATGCAGCGGGCGATCAGGTAGATGCCGGCGGTGACCATGGTGGCGGCGTGGATGAGCGCGGAGATCGGCGTGGGGCCTTCCATCGCGTCGGGCAGCCAGACGTGCAGCGGGAACTGCGCGGACTTGCCAAAGGCTCCCAGCATCAAACAGAAAGGAACATAATACAGCACGTGAGCGAACTGCCGGACCAGCGGATCCCCCCCCCCAGCATCCATTTTTGCAAAGATCGGCGTGAAGTCGGTGGTCCCGAAGTAGCTGTAGAGCAGGAAGATGCCGATGGCCAGGCCGACATCGCCGATGCGGTTGGTGATGAAGGCTTTTTTGGCTGCCGCGACGGCGGCGGGACGCGGATAGTAATAGCCAATCAGCAGGTAGGAGGCCAATCCAACGCCTTCCCAGCCCAGATATAACAGGACGAAGTTATTGGCCATGACCAGAATGCACATGAAAAACACGAAAATGGACAGGTATGCAAAAAACCGCCAATAGCCGTAGTCGTTTTTCATGTATCCGGCGGCGAAGATAAAGATGAGCAGGCCGATGCCGGTGATAAACGAAAGATAGAGTGCCGTTAGCTGATCGACCGAGAAGGCGACATTCACATGCAACGGCCCCGCCATGATCCAGTCGAAAAGTTGGACGTCCTTGAGTGGAGCAAGCGAGCCGTTGGTCTGGCCCACAACGATAGCCAGAGCTATGCAAAGCGAGCCGATCATGGCGAGCACGGCGGGAATGTGAGAAGCCCCTTTAAGCCAACGTCCGCAAACGCCAATGAGTGCGCAAGCGATCAGCGGCAGCCCGGGAATCAAGGCCAATGCCAGTTCAGGATTTTTAGTAATGAACTCGATCACCCTTGCATCTCCGACCACTCATCGACGTTCAACGTTTCGCGGCGGCGGAACAGGAGCACGACGAGTCCCAGCGCCAGAGCCGCTTCCGCCGCGGCAATGGTCAGGAGAAAAATGACAAAGCTCTGCCCGGCTGGATTCATGTGGTACCGCGAAAAAGCCACCAGATTGACCGCCACGCCCTGGAACATGATCTCCGTGCAGAGAAACATCATGATCATGTTTCGCCGAGCAAGAAAGCCAACAATACCGATCCCGAAAAGAATCGCGCCTAGCGCAAGATAATGATATAATTCAATCTGACTCAAAGAGCACCTGGATTTTTTCTCATGCCAATATTCTTTCCTCATGCCAAGCCCAGAGATTGCAGTCCCTGGGCTTGTAGTCCTTGGGCTTACTCTATCCTGATGGCAACTTCCCACTGCCGAGCGGCTGCAGTTCCGTATTCTTGCGGGCAATCACAACCGCCCCGATCAGGGCGATGGTCAGGATGACGCCGGCAAGTTCAAGCGGGAAAAGGTAGTGCGAATAAAGATCGGCTCCCAGAACCTGTACATTGCTGGGAGAGGGGATGATGGGGGAGGTCGTGGGAACTTCGCTGAGATTCCGTGCCATGAGTGGGTCAGGATGGGCCGCCACGGCAATCTGCCTGCCATGCACCGGATAAAGCACCTGCAAAATCGCTCCCACGAGCACGAACGACACCAGCACCGCGATAAACGGTTCACTGGCAAACCGATCGTACCCCGGTGATCGCGTCTCACCCCCCTCCCCCGCGCCACCCTGATTCGCCAGCATGATGACGAAAACATATGTCACCAAAATCGCCCCGGCGTAGATAATGATCAAAACGACGGCCATAAATTCCGCCATCAGCAACACAAAAATCCCCGCCCCCGCAAGCGTCACAAGCACAAAATAAAGCGCCGCATACACCGGCCTGGACTGACAGACCACACCCACCGTCCCGGCGATCATCACGAACGCAAAGAGATAAAAATAAACTGGAGGTCCAACCGGCGTGCCGCTGAGAACAGGCTTGCCATTCTGTTCAATTTCAAAAACAGTCGCGCCGAGATTGACCGTTCGGACCAAATACAGGAAGAACCCCGCGATCGCCAGCGTCGCGAGCAGCCCTCCGAGCCGAGCCAGCGGCGCGCGTTCCCGTGGCAGCATCAAATAGAGTCCGATGGCGCCCAGCGCCGTCGCAGCCAAAAGGGCATAATCCATAGACCCACGCGTCCTTCCAGACCGGAGAGCCACTCACCGGAAGAGCCCGAAATTATCGGTGAACTGGTCACAAATGCAAGGTACGGGCATCTCGTGCATGGAGTCGTTAAATCGTCAAGTCGTTAAACCGTCAAGTCGATTTAACGATTTAACGACTTGACGGTTTAACGGCTCCACGCCCATCATTTCGCATCATCCGCTTCGCGTCGTTGCCGCAACTTTCGTGAGCGTTTCGTCGTGCCCTCCTTCGGCATTTCCGTCGCAGGCTTCATCATATCCTTCATCGCCGCGAGCCGGTCCCGCAACTTCGCCGCCTCCTCAAATCGCTCGTTCGCTACCGCGTCGCTCAAACGCCTCTGCAGGATTTCTCGCGGATGTGCCGGCAGCTTCGCCCGGATCTGCCGCAGCATGTCCAACAGGATCGCCGCCTCGTTGCACTGTCGGAGCAGTTTCCGCCTGTCTTCCTTGGGAAACAGATGCGCGACCTGCCTGATCCCGCCGCGGAGATACGCGATTGCCGTCTGCACATATCCTTGCCGCAGCGCTGCGCACGCTTTCGCACGCGTATTCATCATCAGAATGTAGGCACGGTACTGTTCCATGCAGTGCCGGTCGCAGTCGCTGCCGCCGTAGCGGTTGCAGAAGTCCAACACCTCCATGTTGTGTTGCGTGTCCCGGATGACCGCCTGGTACTGCTCCAGCACGAACATCGAGAGGTATCGATGATAAAACATCGCTGATTCTTCCCGCAGCAATTGGCAGTCCCGTGGCATGAGGCGAAACCCCGCGTCACTCCCGAATTTCTTCCGGTGGTAAGACAGCTTTCGCTTCTGAAAATCCAGCTCCGTCGCCGCCCGGTGCGGCCTCTTCCCGTCCGGACGACCCTCCACTTCCATCTGCAATAACCCGAGGTCCAGTCGCATTTGCAATTTCACCTTGCCGTCGTTGCCGCGGATCAATCGGACATTGACCTGTCCCGGCTCAAACGCCCAGCCGTCGAGAGCCTGCGTAATGTCCAGCGCGTCAAACAAACCGCTCGTGGCTTTACGCCGTTTCATCGTCACCTCCTGCACAACTCACCGCACCCCCGACCCAACCGACTTGTGCATAATATTATAGCCGACGCGGCCCGAAGGTACGATCCATTTTGCCATCAAAAAATCATGGATTCGTACCGTGCCGTGAGGGAGCATCGCACCGCGCTTCCTCACAGTCGCGGTACTCATCTGGAGCGTATCGCAAAAACGCCGCGGCCCCGGCAGAAATTGCCCGGGCCGCGGCGACCATTTTCCATTTTTTTATTTTTGAATTTTGTAATTTTCACATGCTCGCTTACAGCGCCGCGACGATCGCTTGCGTCACCGCCGTGAGCGCCGCTTGTCCTAACGCGTCAACAATTGAGGCGATTGCTGCCTGGCTTGCCGCCTTTGCGTCGGCGGCGGCTGCCATTCCGCGTTCGGCCACGTCCAGGAGTTGTACCACTTGCTCCTGCGTGAGCGAATCCGCGATCGTCGTCACCGCCACCGCGCGATTGTTGCCCGCCAGTTGCTGTACCAGTTCTTGCAGCACTTCCGGCGCCAGCACGCCCATTGCCGGTCCCGCTCCCTGCAGAAACGCCGTGATCACTCCCTTCGTCCCGGCATCAATCTTTTCCGACCCCTGCACCGCCCCAACCAGATCATCCAACGCACTCATCATCTGCTCCTCAATTAAAAATCAAAAATCAAAAGTCTCAACTACTTCGCCAATCCCAACTATTTCGCCAGGTATTTCTCCGCATCCTTCCACAGCATTTCAAATCTCTCCAGCGCCTGTCGATTAAACGCAGGATCGTCCTGCTGCTGTTCGATCAATTGTCGCTGTCGTTTCGCCAGGGCCGCGACCTGTTTGACCAGTTCCACAAATTCCGCATTCACAACGATGCCGCCCGGTTCCCGCTGATCGACCATCGTCGCCAATTGGCTCCACGCCTGATCCTGGGCAATCAGTTTCGTCCGCACCTCCGTATCATCCGCGGACGGATCCGTCACCAGCGCCGCCTCCGTTCTCGCGAGCATCAGCGCCTCCCGCGGCACACCGCAGCGCACCAATAACAACGCCCCGATCACCGCCGCCACTGCCATCACCGCCACCACGCTGTAGAGCTTCTTCACCTGCATGATCAACCTCTCTTCCTTTTCAAATCGCGCCATCGCGCCTAACATGGACACCATGAAACACCACTTCTTGACGCTTCTCGTGCTTCTGACGCTGTTCTTTGCCGCCTGCGAACCCACCAAGCCCGTCCTAACCGCCGGCGCCGGTGGCATGGACATGTTCAGCCCCGTCAAAATGCGTCTCCATCCGCTCTCCCGTGTTGTCACCGGCGACAAGGCGGGGGGGGGGGCGGGGGGGTGCACGCCCACGACCGTCGAAGCACGACTCGAATTCACCGATCAGTTCGGCGACGTCACCAAATCCCCAGGAACCGTCTACTTCGAAGTCTTCCGCTACGAAAATTTCACCCCCACCCACCACGGCGACCGCATCGACCTCCACACCTTCCAGCTCAGCTCGCCCGAAGCGAACAAGGAACACTGGGACCCCATTACTCGCACCTATCTCTTTCACCTGCCTCTCCCAGCCGACTCTCTCAAAAAAAGTGATACTCGCCTGATCCTCTCCGTCACGCTCAATCCCGACGCCGGCGATGCCACCCGTCTTCAGGACGACCGCACCCTCTTCATCAAGCAGTCCCTCCCCCCGTCCCCCCCCCATTCGCCTTGAGCGCCCTCAGGATTTCTCCCTGCATGCTGGTGAACTCCGCGATCACTTTCGTATTGCCATTGAGTGCCGCCAGCAACGCATCGAGATGTTCCTGTTTGGCCATGAGTGCTTCATGCGCTTCGGTCAGTTGATCTTCCCGTTGCCGCGAGTAGCGTCTTTCCCACCACCAAAGCGCTCCCATGATTCCCGCCACTCCGAACTGCATGACGTTCATCACATCCGTCGCAACCGCTTGAGCCATGAAAAATCCAACCATGCGAACCCCCTTGAAAAACTCGAAACTTAAAACTTAAAACTTGAAACTCGGCAATCAATTCCGCTGCAATTCCTTCACCGCGCCCCAGACCCATTTTTCCGGCACGCCATCGCCGTTGGCATCCACCAGGGCCGAGATCGTCTGCCGCGACGCCTGCGCGAGTCCTTCATAAAACGCTCGTTTGCTCAGCACGATATTGCTGGCATTTTCCGTGGCCGCCAGCGCCCGATAGACCGCCGCGAGCGTCCCGAACACCGCCGCCGCCCGGAATCCCGCCGTCCCCCCAAACTTCGGCGACGCCTCGTTCCCGCGACCGCTCGACACACCGACCAACTCCAGCAGCGAATCCCCCACCGCCGCGATCTGCGGCCGAAATGTCACCACCGTCACCTTCACCGCCCCGCTCACCAACGGCGCCACCGCCGCCTCCGTGCTCCGACCACGCAACGCACTGATCGTCGCATGGCTTGAATCCTCCACGCTCACCACTTCCGTCAACTGGCTCATCGTCCCGTCCGCCAACGACACCTGCATCACCATCCCCGGCAACACCGCACCCAACACCCCACTCCCCATCACCAGCCCCGTCCCCGTGAGCGCCCCCGCCGCCTCCCGAATCACCGCCTGGTGCACAAATGCCCCTCCCCCCTCATCTGAAAAAATCCCAGGCTCCCATGCCAATAATTCCGCATCTTCACAAAAATACATGTTTTCTCCTTTCGCCCTGTTTCCTGTCGCCTGCTTCAGAAAGGGAGCGGCCGTTCTGTGGAACGACCGCCCCCACATGCGCCCATGCGTCCATTATGGATTGAAATTCCTCAACACCCCGTGACACTTCTCGTTCCGCAATTCCAGCGTGTATTCCCCTACGATCTCGCCACTCTCGTAGTCACCCGTCACCGCCAACGGCTTGAACTGGAAACTCCGCCCCATCAACGGCAACACGCTGATCCGCGACGAATCCAGCAGCAGTACCATCGACGGCGGCACACAACGCGAGAGCACCACCCGGCACACACCAAAGTCGCTCTCGTACACGCTCACCAGGTTCTTGTACGTCTCGTTGGACGGCGAAAAACGCTGCGACGTCTGGATAAATCCGTTGATACGCCGTTTCTGTCCGCCACCGCACACGATCAAGTCCGGCCTCGATCCGGAAGCTTCCCAGATCATGCGCAATGCCCCGTTCAGACTCGCCTCCGATAGCTCCGAATTGGCCGGAACGTACCCCGTCCCCGGATCCAGCACGTTCGACGTCAAACTCGGGATAATGCCGCGCATCGTCCGGCGAACGGTGCTCGATCCCTGCGGAGTCGCCGTCGGCGCCACACCATTGATCGTCGTGTTCTCCAGGTCGCGGAGAAGTTCACGCAGACGGTTGGTCTTCTGGTAATCCATTTCATCGTCCACCGCGATCTGGCGTACCGCCGCTTCCGTGCCGCTGACCTGTACCGTCGCCGAAAAAATCTGCGTGTAATTCGACTGCCGTGTCCGCACGGTAAATCTTGCATCACCCGCTTCCGCTCCCTCCAGAGCCGCATTGCCCAGAATCTGCAGCGTTGCTCCGTCGACCATTGCCTTTTTTTGCGTGCCGCCGTACCCACGAGTAAACGTCAGCGTGTTTCCATTCACGAGCGTCACCAGCATGATTTCCGGGCTGCCCGCACATCGGATCTGGTCTCCCACCCGGAACCGGCTACCGTCGTTTACCGCCATCACCACGTTATTCAGCGCCCCGTCAGCGAGCCCCGGCTGATTGATACAATCCGAGTTCGGCAGCAGTTCATCCTCCAACCACTCATGCCGAGTGCTCGTCGCTGCATGCATCGGATCACCCAACGCATCGAGCAGTGGCGTCTCATACGGCGAGACAATGCTCACCAGATCGCCCACATCCTCCGCCAGCTCCGGCAAATTCACACCAGCCGTATACGTCGACTTTCCCGTAAAACCCATATGAAAACCCTTTCAAAAAAGAAAATCCTGTGTTTGTTTGGAAGAAGCCAGAAGCTAGAAGCCAGAAGAAATCTGTCTGTGGCTAATTCCGTCATTTGAACATTTGAATTTGATTCGAACTTCGAATTTCGAATTTTCAGTTACGCCTGCTTCCGCCGCAGCCGCAGATACTCGACTAAATCCCGCCGCGAATTGCTCGCAGCCGCACGTGCCGCCGCGTTAATCAGCGCCGCCTGCGTCACCGGCGGCTTCACCTCACCTCCTTCCCCTCCAGGCCACTTCGCCCCACCTCCTCCGCCGCCTTCCACCTTCTGATCCACCGTCTGCACTTCACCCACAAAGCACCTCCTTAAAAAAAACTTGAAACTTGAAACACGAAACCTGAAACTCGGCAGGAAGGGCGTGTCGCCGCGAGACTCACGAAGTCTTTAGAGTCAATCATCTCTTTCTCCGGTCCGCTGCGTACACGCCCCGCTCCCGCCCAAATTCCGTCACCTTGTTACCCTGTTACTTTGTCTCCCACTCCCGTCTCCACCTCTTCGTTGACGTACCCAAGCTCCGCCAGCACCACTTCCCGTTTGATTCCCAACGCCAACTTCGTCTGCGCCTCCGTCAGACGATCCATATCGCTCTCCGGCATTGCCGAGGGCCAATTCACATCAATCCCCCGATCCTCTGCCGCACTCTTGAACACCCCCGCACGATCCAGAAGCTCCAGCACCTCCCGCACCACTCTCCTCAAAGTCTCCGTCAACGCCGACCGCTTGCGATCCGTCCGTGCCAGCAGCGCGATCAGCGTCACCTTCAGCGCCACGGCACTGGTCAGATTCCCCAGTTTCTGCCGCAACACCCCCGCCGCCACCGGAGGCACACCGCTGATCTTGTCGAGCGCTTCCCGCACTTCCTCGATATGCTGCGTTTCGCTGGGAGCGCTTGCATCGCCGCCAAAACCCTCGATCGTCGCGGCAGTATTGTCCGTCGACCACATCTGCCCAGGGCCGATCGGACGCTTGGTAAAATCTTCGATTCCGCGCCCCAGCCACATTCGGAAACTCGTCATCGTCACCCGATACGCCCGGTCGCTCAGCCGCGTATTGAGCTCGTCCTGCAGCCCAATCAAAGGCTCCACTTCCCCTTCACCCACATCCACCGCCCTGCTCCCCGCCGGCCCCACACGCGTCCCCGCCGCCACATCCTGCCCATTCACATACCGCACAAACGGCACCACACCCAGCGCATTGGCACCCTCCTCCACCAACACCCCTTCCACATACCGCTGCCAGTGCGTAGGCCCGAACAGATCAAACGAAAACTCTTCCGCCTTCGGCCCTGCCGCCGCGATCGGCCCGAACCATCCACGAATTCGCTCGAACAACCCCGTCGCCCGGAGTTCACGCTTGAGCGTGTCTCCCCCTCCCGGCGGCTCAATCAGCACCGCCGCATAGCCCGGCACTGTCCCCGACCTGCCCCCCTCCTCTTTTCCCTCATCCCCCTCCAGCAGCGGGCACAGACGGGAAGTTTTCACGACCTTCAATCGAAGCCATCGCGCAACGTCCAATGTCGCAGCATCAACGTCTGCCGAGGTCTCCACGGACGTAATGTCCCGGTCTTCCACTTCACCACCTGCCCCGCCGCCGCCATTCCCCTCCCCAGGAGCTTCATTATCTGTGTCTATCTGTGTCTGTCCGTGGCCAATCCCTTCGAACTTCTGGCTACTGGCTTCTGGCTTCTGGCTTCTCTCCACGTCCGTCAGCCGCGCCAGCAACTCCTCCGTCGGACAGAGCCGCACCCACGCCGACCCCGCGATGGCTCCCTGCAGCACCAATTCCTGCAGCAGCATCACGCCGCCACCGGCCATCAGGATCGCTTCGATCACCTCCGTCATCTTGGCCCGCATGGCGCCGTCTTTGGCCGTGCTTGTGATGTTGGGCATCCGACCCGCGACAAAGTCCACCATCGTGTTGATTCGCCACCCGATGTCGTTTTCGATCACCACTTCTTTCCGCTGCACATCGACCGCTCCCGTCGAACTTGCCGCCCCATCGGCTGCGCGACGGAACCCCGTAATCCGTGCCGGCAGCCCGAGTTCCTGGAACTGCCGGAACGGCCGCACCGCGAAGCTCACCCCTGTTCCGCACGAAAGACTTGCCGCCAGCGCCGTCGTCGGATTGCGGTAATACCCCAAGAACCGCTCCAATCGCGGCCCGATCACGTCCCGCAGCCACGCCAACCGCGCCAACAAATCCTGTTCATTGATTTGCTCATCTCCGAACGCACCGAGTTGCAGCGTCATTTCCATCACCATCTCCTGTCATTCGTTTTCCCCGGGCCACCGAAACATGCAGCCCTCTATAACCCACCCAAGCGCCCACTTTGTGCGCACAAATGCGCCTGTGACAAGTTCGTAACTCTCGTTCCCGCCATCACTAAAAAAAATATTTTGTGTCGCCAAAATCCCCCCGGGAAAACGCATCCGTGCGCACGGATGCGTTCGCAAACGCCCTCAGGACAATTACATTTGAAGTTAGCCCCCGGCTCTACCGGGGGTCCGGATTGTTGTGCCAGCGTTCATACCCTCAAAACCCCCGGCGGAGCCGGGGCTAACAACAGGGCAAACGCATATTGGAGTTCAGAGCCGCGACCGTCAGGGAGCGACCTCGCGGCAATGCGTGAATAACGCAGGTCGCTCCCTTACGGTCGCGGCTCTGATGAGAAGCGAACGAATGACTGCAATGGAACGAAACGCGATCTCACGATTGCGGCTCCGTTTATTTTGCGTACAAAGAGAAGGACAACGATTTCCCAATGACCATGGACCCATTACCATGTTCCCAATGCCGCATTGTGTCCCTCATTCAAGCTTTCGTCTTTCGAATCTGATTCGTTATGGTGTGCTCTTTCTTCTGGCCCTTGTTCCTCTGACCACGATTTACTTCAAAAACGATCGTCAGGAGTGGACGGGCAACCACGCGCTCATGGCCGCTCCAGACGAGTTCTCTTACATGCTCACCGCCGAGTCGCTCCTCCACGGCCACGGCATTTCCACCCAAAAAACCCTCGGCCTCGATACCTTCTACCCCCCAGGCTACCCCATCCTCCTCGCCCTTTGGTCCCTCATCGTCCAGCACGGCAACGTTACCCCTTTTGCCGCACATGTTTTTAACGCCCTGCTCCTCTCCGCTGCGACCATCGTCGTGTACTTTTTTGCCAAACGACTTCTCTTACTGCTAGCCCCCGGCTCTGCCGGGGGTTTACCCCGCAACCACCAGCCTCTGGCTTCACCGGACAAACCCCCGGCAGAGCCGGGGGCTAACGAATGGCTGGCAATCCTCATCGCCAGCATTTTCGCCACCAATTGGCACGTCCTCGAAGGCGCTTTTTTTGTTTTTTCCGAACCCGCTTTTACGCTCGCCACTTGCGCATGGCTCGCACTCACCCTCCGCTGGCCGAACTGGCATCTCCATCCCCATCAAGCCCTCCTCGTCGCACTCCTGGCTATCGCTTCTTGGTCCATCCGCGGCGCGGGGATCGTCTGCATTGCTGTCACGCTTCTCGTTCCGTTGTTTGCTTTGCTTTTCGTCCGCTCCGGGCCATTCCATCTCTTCCGCCGCTTTGCCGTTGTTGCCATTATTTTGTTCGTTGCTGTCGCTTATCAGCTTGCTCTTGCACACTATTCGCCGGGAAAATCGCTTTTCGCGTCTGCCGCTCAAGGGGGGGGGGCCAACAGTTATCCTCACCAGTTCCTCCGCGGCATCACCGCTCGTGGACACCTCCAGTTCTCGCGCCTCACCGATTGGCCCGACCTCCTCGCCCACAACGCTCAACTCACCATCAGCCATCTCGACGATTTCGCCCGCTCCTTCACCCCCTGGCTCCACGATTCTTACGACGCCTTCCCTTGCTACCTCGTCGGCAGAATCTTCGCCCTTCTCGCCCTGACCGGCTTCGTCCGCCACCTCCTGCTCCGACATAAGCTCACCCCCACCCTCAACCTCTTTCTTATCCTTTATTTTGCTCTCTATCTTCTCTGGCCCTTCAACATGCCCCGCTTCTGGGCACCTATTCTTCCTATTATGCTCGTGCTGATCGCCGACACCGTTGGCTACTTTTGCACCTTGGCGTTTGCCCGCCGCTATTATGCCACTCTCCTTGCCCTGCTGCTGGCGCTCAACGCATCCGTACTGTTCGTCCAGCTCGGCGACTATCAACGCCGGATCAATAACGTTTCCGACGCCCTGGCCACCGCTGTCGCCACCGTTGTAAAACATTCGGATTCCTCTTCCCCTCCCATCGTCGCGGTTGCGGGAGACAGCGAGCGATTCGTCTTCGCCTGGTACCTCTCGCAAATCCCCGGAGGCCAAAATGTCGTGCTCCTTTCTCCTAGCCCTGTCGAATCCATCGAGAACTTTCTGATCCGCATGACCGAAAAAATCCAGGAAGAAAACACTGGCCAACTCTTTATTATCAGCTACTTCACCGAAACCTACTATCCGCGGCTTTTCTCGCAGTTCGCCAACGTGCAACTACATCCTCTTTTCCAGCGAGAGCGAATCACGACAGTCTGGCAGGTTCTTCCCCACGAACCCTCGGCAGAGCCGGGGACTAATGTGCCATGAGCGGATCACAACAGTTTTCCCCGCGAACCCCCGAAAGCCCCGCATTACCATGACGAAGCTCCTTAAGTAATCCCTCAAAAGCACCCAGGCGAATTGGTCGATAACTTATCATCAAGCACCCGTGTCGGCAGCAGGCGGACGCAGGTTCGCTTTTCCTGGCGTAGGGATATGACAGCTATGAATCACGCCCTCCTTGATCGGCTCAAACATTCGCCCCAGCTCCCCACCTTGCCCGCCATTGCCATCCAGGCGCTCGAACTCACTCGCAAAGAAAACATCAACATCAACGAAATCGCGGACCTGATTGCCAACGATCCCGCTCTCTCCGCGAAAATTCTGAAGACCGTCAATTCGCCCTTCTACGGTTTGCCCAGGCGAGTCTCCACCATCTCCCACGCGTTGGTCATCCTGGGACTCCAGGCGATCAAAATGCTCGCCCTGGGATTCTCGCTCCTCACCGACCTCAAGGGCAACACCCCCATCGGCGTTCCGCCCTTTGACTACATCGCCTTCTGGAAACGCTCCATCTACTCCGCTGTCGCCGCACGTCTGATCGCAAGCAAGATTGATCTGCTCCAGCAGGAGGAGGCTTTTCTTGCCGGCCTGCTCGCCGACATTGGCATTCTGTGTCTCCACCGCGTGGTGGGCAACGATTACGACGAGATTTACGCCAAGGCCACCGGCGATCCGCAGGCGCTCATTGAACTCACCCGCGGCGCGCTGGATGTCGATCACGTCGCCGTCGGAGCGATGCTCGCGGAGCATTGGCAACTCCCACCGGTGCTCGCTGAGCCCATCACACACCACCACGATCCCGCCAAGGCAGACCCGCTGCTCAAATCGCTCGTCGAAGTGGTTCACGCGGCCCTGATCGTCGGGAGCGTTTTCGCCTCCGAGAATCCCGCGTGCCACATTCTCAGTGTGCGTAAGGAGATGGCCGAGCGATTCAAGTTCTCGCCGGAGGATACCGAATCACTCCTCGCTGAGATCGGCACCTCCACCCGCGAAGCCGCCAAACTCTTCGAACTCAACATCGGACAATACCGTTCCTACCAGGAAATCCTCGACGAAGCGCAGCAGACACTTATCCAGCTCTCCCTCCAGTCCCAGCAGCAGGTCCAGACCATCAAGAAAGAAAACGAAACGCTTCTGGTCCGCGCCATCACGGATCCGCTCACCGGCCTGGCCAACCGCGCTCGTTTCGACGAATTCTTTAACGATCAGTTCGCCCTGGCTTTCAAGTTCCAACGCCCCCTGGCCATTTTGTTCATCGACATCGACTTGTTCAAAGAGGTCAACGACACCCACGGCCACCAGGCCGGCGACGAAGTCCTCCAACACGTCGGAAGACTCCTCAAGCGAGCCGTCCGCAACATAGACCTGGCGGCCCGTTACGGCGGCGAAGAATTCGTTCTGCTGTTGACCGAAACCGACTCCCATGCAGCCGCGCAGGCGGCCGATAGAATCCGCCTGGCGGTCGAAGCCGAACCAATCGCTTTGGAAGACCAAGTTCTCCGCGTGACCGTCAGCATCGGCGTGGCCGGCACCGACCGCACACGCATCTTCATGCACGCCAGCCAGCTCACCAACGCCGCCGACCGCGCCCTCTACGCCGCTAAAACCGCAGGACGAAATTGCGTGCGGCTCTTCCGGCCAACACCGCAAGCGGCCGCCGCTAAATAGTGTATTAGTAATTAAGTAATTAGTAATTGAGTAATTACTTATTTAACGTGATTTCGCCGTAACTTTTCTCAAAACAAACAGCGGCCTCGACCGACGTAAACCCTTGTATGGGTCAAAAAGACAGGGGTTGGCGGCAGGAGGCCGCCATGCAACGCCGTAAAGTTGTCCAGCCAACGGGTCGGCAAACAACCACAGACCGGACAGGCTCCGGGATGTTCCAACTTGGCCTGTCCCGACAAGCCCGCCATCGCTTCCATCAGTGCCGCGGTTGTTTCGCGATCAAAT
>Ga0123357_10006616_pt1 | contig 14186 bp, 17 predicted proteins | sample TergutEmb28metaG_FD_89873 | JGI IMG/M metagenome (GOLD analysis project Ga0123357, IMG submission 89873) | Embiratermes neotenicus P4 segment gut microbial communities from Petit-Saut dam, French Guiana - Emb289 P4 | ecosystem: Host-associated > Arthropoda: Insects > Digestive system > Gut ... | reverse complement strand
CCCGTCGGCGAGAACGGCGACGTGGTGGGGCAACGCCGACCGGTCAAGATGGGACAGCAATGACCTCTCGTAGGCGGCGTACAGCGGCCTGACGACCTGGAACCCGCTTGTCCCACGAGGCGACCACGACATAACCAGAACTCTAGTCCGATCACCTGTGCGCGACGCGGGAATCCCCTTGCGAAATTACCTACGCAAGCGTAAGTTACTAGTTGTCAACTAATCTGTTAAGGAGCCATCGTGACGACGACGATGATCGCGCCCACTCCGTCCGCCCACGCCCCTGCCCCCAAGAAACCGTTGTTGCGCGGCTGGCTCCATATGGGCATGACGCCGCTGGTGCTGGCCCTGGGCATCGTCTTGGCCGCGCTCGCGCCCACCACGCCCGGGCGCGTCGGGGCGCTGGTGTGGATGGCGGGTTCGGTCATCTTGTTCGGCACCAGCGCCGCCTACCACCGCGGACGGTGGCGTCCCCGCGTCGAACGGGTTTTTAGGCATTTCGACCACGCCAACATCTTCATTTTCATCGCGGCGACCTACACGCCCCTGGCGCTGGTGCTCCTGACCGGGACCAGCCGGGTCGCGTTGCTGGTGCTCATCTGGGCGGTGGCACTGGCGGGCGTCGCGGTGGCAGTTGCCTGGACGCCCGCGCCCCGGTGGGTAACGGTGACGCTGTACCTGCTCATGGGCTGGGCCGGCCTGGGCTGGATGGCGAGCTTCTGGATGGCGGGTGGTCCAGCCGTCGTCATCCTCATCCTGGTCGGCGGCGCGTTCTACTCCGTCGGCGCGGTCATCTACGCGCGCAAACGCCCGGACCCGTCACCCCGCGTCTTCGGCTTCCACGAAATCTTCCACGCCTGCACCATCGCGGCGGCGGCCTGCCACGCGACCGCCATCGGGTTGGTGGTCCTGCGGGCATAGACGGCCTGCGCCGGTCGAAGCAGGAACGGCATTTTCGATTACGGTCGAAAGTCAGAGGAATACCGCCACAAGATTCAGATACGGTCGAAAGTTGCCAGGCTGCGGGCGCGGGCACGTTATGCCCCGTCAGGACGGGCGTCAGCGCAGGCCGGCGAACAGATCCGTCTCGGGAATCACCGTCGGCACCTTCGACCAGGCCAGGCGGAAGTCTTCGGTGGGCCAGACGGCCTGCTGGATGTCCAACGGCACCGTGAACCACGATCCGGTCGGATCGACCTGGGTGGCGTGCGCCATCAAGGCACGGTCGCGGACCTCGAAGAACTCGCCGCACGGGATGAACGTCGTCGCGGGCGGCATCGGCTCGCGCAGATGCGGCCACGACAGTCGCTCGTCGTACGGACGGCCCAGGCCGCGCGCGTCCATCGCCTCGTTCAACGCGGTGAAACGGTCCCGCGACATGCCCTGGTCGTAGTACAGCTTCGACACCTGCCAGGGTGCGCCGTGTTCGGGCCACAGCGTCGGGTCGGCGGCGGCGTCCACGGCGGCCACGGAGACCGTGTGCGTCATGACGTGGTCGGGGTGCGGGTAGCCGCCCTGCTCGTTGTAGGTGGTGACCACCTGCGGCTTAAACTCGCGGAGGATTTTGACCAGGCGCCCGGCGGCCACGTCCACGTCTTGGGCGGCGAACGCGCCGGGGGCCATCGGCTGGGGGTTGTCCGGGTCGGGGAAACCGGAATCCTCGTACCCCAGCCAGACGTGCTCGATGCCGAGGATCGACGCCGCGCGCGCCATCTCCTCCTTGCGGAGCTCGGGCAGCCGCGCCCAGTTCCCAGGCGTGTCCATCGCGGCGTTGAGGATGTCCCCGCGCTCGCCCCCCGTGCAACTGACGACCATGACGCGCACGCCTTGGGCCACGTAGTAGGCGGTGGTGGCCGCGCCCTTGGACGATTCGTCGTCGGGATGGGCGTGGACGTGCAGGAGCCGGAGTTCGGGGTCAGTGGAGGTCATAGCACCATTGTGGGCCACCGATTCAAGAGCCGGCCACCCCGTCCATGCCAGTCTGCCCAGGGTGCGCGGGGGTCGTCCAAGGCGCCAACCCACGCCCGAAGGGGCACCGCGATGCCCGTCACACTCAATCCGGACGGACAGCGGGCGCGCGGAGGTATGGGGGCCGTCCCCACCGACCGCACACCCAGCCCCGAAGGGGCACCGCGATGCCCGTTACCATCCCTCCGGAACGGACAGCGCGGTGCGCGGGGGTATGGGGGTCGTCCCCACCGACTCCACCACCACCCCCGAAGGGGCACTGCGATGCCCGTTACCATCCCTCCGGAACGGACAGCGCGGTGCGCGGGGGTATGGGGGTCGTCCCCCATTTGACAGTATTGAGCTACCCTCGAAGGGTGGCTGATGTTGAGATGACCTGGCTGACCCAGGATGCCTACGACAAGTTGACCGCCGAATTGGCGTACCTGAAGGGCGAGGGGCGGGCGTTGGTGTCCGCGAAAATCGCTCAGGCGCGCAACGAGGGCGACTTGAGCGAGAACGGCGGCTACCACGCCGCCCGCGAGGAACAGGGCCAGCAGGAAGCACGGATCCGCCAGTTGGCGGTCATGCTGGAGAACGCGCAGGTGGGCGAGCCGCCGTCGGCGGACGAGGGCGTGCGCCCCGGCATGACGGTGACGTTGTACTACGACGGCGACCCGGACGATACCGACACGTTCCTGCTGGGTTCGCGGGAGATGCTAGCCATCGACCACCCGGGCGACCTGGAGATCTACTCGCCGCAGTCCCCGTTGGGCGGGGCCATCGTCGGCGCCAAAGCGGGCGACACGGTCAGCTATCTCACCCCCACCGGCAAAACCGTCGAGGTGACCATCGTCGCCGTGGCGGTGGTGTGACGGGGACGCCCCCACTCGGCGCACAGCGGCGCCATTGGCGGGCAGATGTCTGAAAGCCGGCGGGGATCCCTACGCCAACGTCGCCAGCAATTCCGCCGCCTCGGCGGGCGCCAACGCCCCCGATGACACCTCTGCCAAAATCTGCTCGCGTGTCAGGCCGGGAGTCGGCTCGGCCTCACCGCCCAGCCCGAGCCGCAGCAGCAACTGCGTGAACCGCGACCGGGCCGTCGGGTACGACACGCCGAGGTGTTTCTCCACCTCGCGCATGTTGCCGCGTGAGGCCAGGAACACCCGCAACAGGCCGGTGTCCGCGTCGTCGAGGTTGCAGAACGCGCAACGCCCGAACTCCCCCACCAACTCGGTGCCGCACCCGTGGCAGCCGAGCCGGGTGGTCACCAACTCGCCGCCGCAGACCGGGCATTCGGCGGGCACGCGCGTGCTCATCGCAGGTCCATCCCGGTTTTGATGGTGGCCCAGCCCATGATGACGCTGACGTCCAGGCGCGCCGACCCGTTGCCGAGCACGACCTCGTCGACGTTGTTGCCGAGGCTAGGCGTCCACGAGATACGGCCAAGCTGGACTTCGCCGCGCACGGTGACGTTCGACGTCTCGTCCAATTCGACGGTCAACTGACCCGATTCGCACCGCACCCGCGAGCGTCCCGCCGTCAGCCGCCCGCGCAACGTCGCCGACCCGGCCTGGATCAAGATGTCGTCCAATTCGGCGGCCCCGGAAACTTCTGCGGCCCCCGCCGTCAGCCGCACCTTGCCCAGATAGGGGACGCCCTCGCACGCCAGGCTGCCGGCGGTGACCTCCAGGTCGAGCGCGATCGCCGGGTTGATGTGCAGGATCAGCTCCTTGGTCAGGCTGAAGGAGCGCAGGTCGTCCAGGCGCGGCGGACGGAGGCTGAACCCGTCGAAACTCGGCCCGAACTCGCCGTCGCTGACGATCTCCAGGACGGCGCCGTCGCGGCGCAAGATGTGCGGCCCCTCGGCTGAGGCGGTGGCCACCGACGCGTCGCCGACGATCCGGACGCGGCGGCCCACGGCCCGCACGCTGATCCGCTCGACGCCTCGGGTGCCCGAGGTGCGACGGTGCGCGTCGTCGTCGGGGGTGAACACCTCGCGGGCGTACGACGTGAACTGGCGGCGTCCGCCATACGGCTCGTCGTCGCCGAGGTCGGCGTTGTCGGGTTCAGCGTTGCCAGGCTCGGCGGGCTGGCCGTCGGGCGCCTGCGACGACACATGGTCGGCGGCGGCATTCGCCTTGAGTGCGTCAATACGTTTCGCGGCCTCGGCGGCGTCGATGCGTCCAGCGGCCAAGTCTTCAAGGATCGGGGTGAGATCTGGTGTATCCATGAGGACATCCTACCCGAACTTTATAAAATCTAAAGGATTGTTTTCGATTTTCTAAAGATAGCTCGATGGTGGGCTGACAAAACCGGAGACGGCCTCCCTACACACGCGCACTGCGCCGCCCATCTTCTGGCGACCATCAGGCGTGTCACACGACACGGGCCGGCAATCCGCCGACGGACGCGACCCAGCCCGCCCCGTCGCGCGGGCGTATTGTCGAAACGTGACTGACAGGCAACCGCTGCCCAGCTTGGTCGCTCCCGACTGGGCGCAGGCGTTGGCCCCCGTCGCGGGCACGATCACGGCGATGGGCGACTTCCTCCGCGACGAACTAGCCGCCGGACGGCGCTACCTTCCCGCCGGGGGCAACATCTTGCGGGCGTTCAGCCGCCCCATGAGCCAGGTGAAGGTGCTGATCGTCGGCCAGGACCCCTACCCCACCCCTGGGCATCCGGTCGGCCTGTCGTTCAGCGTCGCCCCCGACGTGTCGCCCGTCCCGCGCAGCCTGGCGAACATCTTCCAGGAATTGACCGCCGACCTGGGCCTCGCACGTCCGTCGAACGGCGACCTGAGCCCGTGGTTCGAACGCGGGGTGCTGCTGCTCAACAGGGTGCTGACGGTGCGTCCGGGCTCGCCGGGCTCGCACCGGGGCAAAGGCTGGGAGACCGTCACCGACTGCGCGATCGACGCGCTCGTGGCACGGGGAGGGCCGTTGGTGGCGATCCTGTGGGGACGCGACGCGCAATCGCTGGCCCCGCGCCTGGGCGGTGTGGCCTGCATCACGTCGCCGCACCCGTCGCCCATGTCGGCGGCGTCGGGATTTTTCGGCTCGCGGCCCTTCAGCCGCGCCAACGCGGCGCTGGTGGAGCAAGGCGCCGAGCCAGTCGACTGGGCGCTGCCCTGAGCCTTACTCGCCCAGCGCGACGAGTTTGTCCAAGAAGGCTTCCCAGCGTGCCGCCAGAGCCGACTTGTCGAAGTAGGCGGGCACCTGGTCATGGCGCACCTCGATGACGCTGCCGCCGTCCTCGGACGCGGCCATCGTCACCAGCACCATCGTCTTCGGCGCGTTGTCGGCGGCGTACCAGGTGAACCGGACTTCTTCGAGCGGGTGATAGGAACGAATGACGCCATAGGTGCCGTCCACCGAACGCCAATCCTCGCCCTTGTCGCCGAGTTCGCCACCCGGCCCGAGCAGGGCTTCGGCGCCCGCATGGCTCGCTAATGATTTCCACACTTGTTTGACGGGCTGGGACACCGACCGTTTGACGACGACGGCGGTGTCCTTGGCGTTCTCGAGCGTGTCACCTGCGTTAGGTGTGGTCATGGGAACCTCGATTCGTTGAGAGTTCAAACCGCGTGCGGTCCATAACCGCTACCTTAACGCCGATTGAGGCGAAGCAACAGTAAACGCAGGACCGTTTCACGGGCCGATTCTGAACTCATCGCGCCGCGCTGCGTGTCGGTGCCGGACGCGAGCGCCGTTGACCGATAAAAAAGAAAACAGGACCGGGCCATGTATGAGGTGGCCCGGTCAAAATCGCTTCTCAGACCATCCCTCGCCGGAACTACACTGGTGCCCATGAAGGCCGTTCCGTGGCGCAGCCTCGTGCGCTGGACGACGATCGCCCCTGTCGTCGCGTTCCTCGCCCTGGCGTTCACCTGGGGGCGCACCCCGTACCCGTGGATCCTGGTCATCGAGGCGATCCTGCTGGTGGCGGCGGTGTTGGCGGCGGTTCATCATGCGGAGGTGGTCGCGCATCGTGTGGGCGAGCCGTTCGGATCGTTGATCTTGGCCGTCGCGGTCACCGTCATCGAGGTGGCGCTGATCGTCACGCTCATGCTGTCCAGCACCAAGGACACGTCCACGCTGGCCCGCGACACCGTCTTCGCGGCGGTGATGCTGACCATGAACGGCATCGTGGGCATCTCGCTGCTCGTGGCCGCCACCAAATACCGGCTCGCCGTGTTCAACCCCGAAGGCTCCGGTTCGGCGCTGGGCACCGTCGTCACACTGGCCTGCCTGACCCTGGTCCTGCCGCGCTTCACCACCACCCAGGCCGGCCCCATCTTCACCGGGCCACAGCTCGCGTTCGCCGCCGTCGCGTCCGTCGTCCTCTACGGGCTGTTCGTCTTCACCCAGACCATCCGCCACCGCGACTTCTTCCTGCCCCCCGACGTCGAACACGATGACGACGACGCCCCCCGCCCCCGTCCGCCGACAACCCGCGCGACGGTCGCCAGCCTGATCCTGCTGCCCGTCGCCCTGGTGTCGGTCGTCGGCCTGACCAAGGTCGAATCCCCCGCGCTGGAGGCCGGCGTCCACTGGATCGGATTCCCCGACTCGTTCGTCGGCGTCATCATCGCCATCCTGGTCCTGCTGCCCGAATCCATCGCCGCCGTCCGCGCAGCCTCCCAAAACCGCACCCAAATCTCCCTCAATCTCGGCTACGGCTCCGCGATGGCCTCCATCGGCCTGACCATCCCCACCCTGGCCATCGCCTCCATCTGGCTGCCCGTGCCCCTGAGCCTGGGGCTCGAACCACTCCAAATCGTCCTGCTGCTCATCTCGGCCATCGTGTCCGTGCTGACCGTCGTCCCCGGACGGTCCAAGACCATGCACGCGGCCATCCACCTCGTGCTACTGGCCGCGTTCGTCTTCCTCTCGATCGTCCCGTGAGCGGACTGCGGGCGCAGCCAAGCGAAAGGTGGAATGTGCGGTGACCGTGCCGATGATCGCGGTCAACGCGACCGCGTCGGCCTCGACCACCTTGATCAGCCAGGTCAAATCCATGAGTCCGTTCCGTCGCCGTGGGGGTGTAAATGGGTGGGGCCGGTATTAGGCTTCTGGCATGAAAACGCGCGTCGCCCTAGCGTTTCTCACCGCGATATCCATGGCCGCGATCAGCGGGTGCACGTCGGTGCTCAACGTCCCCCTAACGTCCAAGAACCTACCCACACCAGCACCGGCGCCCACGGGATTCGTGACACCGGCACCGGGCGACGAAGACGCGCCAGAGCCAAGCGAGACGGCCCCGGCCTCGGAGGTCGGCGTGCCCGCCGTGGGGCCGGTCGGAGCGTGCCAGCCCGCCAGCCGGGAAGTCCTCGACTGGATTTCCAGCGCATACAGTCGGCCGTCATCCAAAGTGGTGATGGTCAGCGTCGGGCAGGGGAATACGGCTGGCGAGTACTGGTGGGTCGTCGCGTGGACCGGACACTTCAACACCGCGATGCCGCGAGCCACCTACAAGAAAACCTATCTGACGAACGGGACCAGCCCCGACAAGCCGTCTGGAGATGTCTGGATCGAGCTCGGCCTTGTGGATGCGGACACTAATAGCCCGGTATTTAGCACGGACGACTGGGGTGCTGTCTCATGGACAGGAGCGCGCCTCGCCGCCGGGAAGGCTGCCCAGCAGAAAGCGCTCTCCTGTCTTTAGCGGCAGTAGAGATCAGTAGCTCGTGTGGCTCTTAGAGCCGCAGTAGGTGTTTTCGCCGTAGGTCAACGCGAAATTGTTGACCTCTGTCAGGCAGGCCCCAATTCCGATTGCCGACGACAGCCATCGTCTCCATACTCACCGTCGTCCCCGGACGGTCCAAAACCATGCACGCCGCCATCCACCTCGTGCTGCTGGCCGCGTTCGTCTTCCTCTCGATCGTCCCATGAGCGGCATGGTGCCGCCCGGACGGCGGCACGTCACCAGGTCAAGTCTGAGCTGACTGCTCGCGGGCTGCGGCGGTAGGCCGAGACCGACGGCTCGCCGTCCAGCCAGAAACGCCAGGGACGTTGGTGGCCCACGGAGACGCCGACGCGCGGGCCGGAATGGATTCGTCCGGGCGGGGTTGGTGGCATGAGCAGCGTGTAGCCGTCGCCTGCCATGAGTCCCGACGACGCCAGCGTCCACCCCATCGCCTGGCCCAGGCAGCCCGGGCCGCGCGCCAAACGGTCGTCGGGAACGCCCGGACGGCGCTGCCGAGCCTCGTTCAGGCCGTCAACGATCTCGCCGGCCCGCAGCAACACCGCCGAGCCGCCTCCCGCGCGCTCGCACACGATGTTGCCGCAGATGTGGACGCCATACGACAGGTAGCAGTACAGCGTCCCCGGCGACCCGAACAGATCCTTGGTGCTGGGACGCGGGCCGCCCACGGCATGGGCAGCCGGATCGCCGGTGCCCGCATACGCCTCCACCTCGGTGAGCCGGACGGCCACCGTTTGGAAGCGCACCACCGCGCCGAGCAACCCCTGGGCGACCTGGAGAACGGGCGCGGACAAATCGAGCACCGTTCCAGTGTGGCGGCAAACGGCACGAACGTCGATGGGACAACCAATCGCACCGGAACTCCCCATTCGATCATTGGCCATGACGATGATGCGCCGTCCGTGATGGTGTGTGGCCAATTGCGAACCCTAGACGCGAGCCTGATCGTCGCATCTGATGCACTGGCCTATGACGCTATGATGTCACCATGACGGATATCCGTACGACGATCACACTCGAACCGGATGTGTACTCGCTGATCCAGCGTCGGCTCAAGACACCGGGCAACTCGTTGAAGAGCATCGTCAACGACGCGATCAGGACCGCTCTGGCACCACGGAAACGGCCCACATTCCAGACCACGACGGTGGCGATGGGCCGCCCTCATGTCGACCTCGATCATGCGCTACGGCTGGCCGGCGAACTCGACGACGCGGCGCTGATTCACACGTTGGAGAACTCGTGAAACTCGTCGACGCGAACGTCTTGCTGTATGCGGTCAACACCGACAGCCAGCATCACGCGGATGCACAGCGTTGGCTCGACACCGCCCTGGCCGGAGACGAGACGATCGGGCTTCCGTGGCTGTGCCTCATCGCCTTCACCCGTCTGGCCACCCACCCGTCGATATTCCCCACACCCCTGAGCACCCAGGCGGCACTCGGCCAAGTCGAAGCCTGGCTAGCCGCGCCGGCGGCTGCCACGTGCGACCCCGGCACCCGGCATGTCGCACTGTGGCGGCAGGCTTTGCAGAACGCCGGAACCGGTGGCAACCTGGTCAACGACGCACACCTGGCCGCCCTCGCGCTGGAAAACAACGCCACCATCGTCACGTTCGACACCGACTTCGCACGATTCGACACCGTGGAATGGCGTACCCCGCCGCAACTGCTCGCCTGACGCCGATGAGGCTGTGCAAACCGGCTCGCGTGTCGGCTCCAGGCGCGACCGCTACTCTCGTCATGTGAAGGTTGTGCGGGCGGCGGTGGCCGCGGGCGCGGGGCTCGTCCTCGCGCTGGCGCTGGGCGGGTGCCAGGCGGTGGCGCCCATCGTCACGCCGACCGTCGTCGCCACGGCGCCGGCCATCGACCTCACTGCGCCGGGAGCGGCGGCGTCGATGATCGACCGGCTGGTGAAAACCGCCGGGTCGCCCGACGTGATCATGGTGGTCGTCAGCGCCACGCAGGCGTCCGTCACCGTCCTGAACGGCCAGACGCCGGCCACCTGGGCGTACCGCAACGGGCAGATCGGGCTGGTCGCCACCGACATCACCTACGTCGACCAGTCCACGTTCGACCCCGACGATTTCAACATCCGCGACGTGGGCGCCCTGTTCCGCGCGGCGGCGGCGGTGTCCGGCTCGACCAGGGGCCAGACGCTGCAAATCGTGGACTACTCCGACGGGCGCGTCATGATGTCGGTTTCGACCGATCCGGAGTCGCGGACGGTCTTCTTCAACGCGGACGGAAGCCTGCTGGAAGACCTCGACTTCGACACGCTCGGCGGCATCCAACGCGGCTTGGCCGACGTGGTGGGAACCGTCCCACTGGCGTACACGGTGAGCGTCCAGTCGGATCAGGGCGCCTGGATGGACTACCCCGGCAGCGACGACGGGACCACCACCCGGCGGCAGCGGACCCCGCGCGTGCCCGTCACCACCAGCACCCGCGCGCAGCGCACCACCCTGCCTGTATTCTCCCCCGCGCTGGTCAACGCCGACGCCATCTGGGCGGTGGTCGAGGCCAACGCGGGCGTGACGGTTTCCGCCACCACCGCGTGGAGCGTCACCATCGACCAGCGCGCCGGCGACGGCCTGCCGCGCATGTACTTCTCGTTCGGGCTGACGTCGGTCGTCACCGACCTGTCCGGACACGCGGTCACCGGCTGAACTTGGTTTCGCGCCGCGCGCCCGCGATGATGGGCTGATGCGGATCATCGGAGTGGAAACGCCGACGGGACCAGCGCGCTTCGCCTTCGAGCTGGCCCACGGCGCCGATCCGCGCCGCCTGTGCTGGGAGCAAGGGTATGAACTGCTTCGTCCGCTGTCCGCCCTGGGCAGCCTGCCCGATCTGACGATGACGGTGCTGGTGCGCGCGCATGGCCACCGCGTCCAGCCCCCATCTGAACGGGCCGCCGCCGAACCCCCGCGCGCCGACGACGCCGTGGGCGACAACACGCCGCCGGTCGCCAGGCAGCGGCTGGCCGCCTACGCCATCACCACGTCGAGGCACGGGCTGCTAGCTACCCAGTTTTCCGACCAGACAGCGGCGTCCGGCCTGTGGGGGCTGCCGGGTGGAGGCATCAACACCGGGGAATCACCCAGCCAAGCCGTCGCACGGGAAGTGGGCGAGGAAACCGGGCAGACGTTGGCCATCAACCGGCTGTTGGACCTGCAAACCGACCATTGGATCGGACACTCCCCCACGGGCGTCGTCGAAAACTTCCACGCGGTGCGGATCATCTACGCGGGCCACTGCGACGACCCGTCCGACCCGGTGGTCTTGGACCAGGGCGGCACCACGTCGAAGGCCATCTGGCTGCCACTGGGGCGTTGGGGGTCGGTGCCGTGGACGCAAAGCGCCCGCGCCCTGCTGGAGCGGCACCTATACATGCTCGTGCAGCACGATGTCAGCTAGCGGCGTTGCAGATAGGACAGGATGCGCAACAGCTCGACGTAGAGCCAGACCATCGTCACGGTCAGGCCGAAGGCGCCCAGCCATGACTGCGCGGCGGGCGCTCCCGCGCGGATGCCCTGCTCGATGTAGTCGAAGTCGAGGATCAGGTTGAATACCGCCAGGCCCACGCCCACGACCGAAAACAGGACGGCCAGCCCGCTGACGCTGCCGGACACCGAGATGATGCCCAGGTTGACCCCGAACAGCGAGAGCACCAGGTTGACCAGATAGACGCCCGCCAGCGCCATCGTCCCGATGGCCACCATGCGGCGGAACTTCGACGTCACCTTGATCCGCAAGAACTTGTAGGCGGCCAACGTCACCCCGGCGGTCACGAACGTCGCGAATGCCGCCGGCAGCACGATGCCGGGGTACAAGTAGTTGAACAACATGCTGATCGCGCCGATGAACACGCCCTCGACCACGGAATACAGCAGCACGAACGCCGGGTTGACGCCCCGGCGGAAGTTGACCAGCAGCACCGTCCCGAACGCGACGAGCCCGGCCACGACCGTCACCGGCGTCAGCCACGCCATCGGCAACAGGGCGAACGTCACCGCCGCCGAGGCGATGAGCACCCCCATCGTCACCGCCGTCTTGGCGAGCACGTCGTCGATGGTCATGACGCCTTGGTCAGGCTGCACGAACGGCTGCGGCTGACCATAGGGCTGCCCGTACGGCTGGTCTGCGTACGGCTGGCCGGTATAAGGCTGCTGGCCAGCATAGGGCTGGCCCTGGTAGCCCGCGTATGGCTGCCCCGCATAGCCCTGTTGCCCACCGTACGGCTGCTGTCCGGGGTAGGCCCCCTGGAACGCCTCGGCGCGGCTGAGCACCGGGTTCTTGCTGTGCATAGCCATACGGTCACGTCCTTCCTGATGACGACGACAACAGTGTACGTGGCCCCCCTGACAAAACCGGATGAACCACCTCAGGCCGTCGTGGGATGCTAGAACCAGACGAAAGGACGGGGATGGACTTCTTCAACTGCTACGACCAGGGCTTCGCGCGGGTGGCGGCCTGCACGTTCCCCGTCACGCTCGCCCAGCCGCGTCGCAACGCCGAGGCCGTGGCGGCCCAGGCCAGCCAGGCCGCCGCCGACGGGGTCGTGTTGGCCGTGTTCCCGGAGCTGTGCCTGACGGGCTATTCCATCGACGACCTGCTGCTGCAAGACGCCGTGCTCGACGCTGTGGCTGACGCCATCGCCTGGCTCGCCGACGCCTGCGCGGATCTGGGGTGCGTCATCGTCGCCGGGGCGCCGTTGCGTCGGGGTAACCGCGTCTACAACTGCGCGGTGGTGGTACACCGGGGACGGATCCTGGGCGTCGTGCCGAAATCGTACGTGCCGGTTTACCGGGAGTTCTACGAGGCGCGCCAGTTGGCAGCCGGCGACGACCAGCGCGGGGAGTTCGACTTGGCGGGCCAACGCGTCCCGTTTGGCCCCGACCTGTTGTTCGCGGCCAACGATCTGCCGGGGTTCGTCCTGGCCGTCGAGGTGTGCGAGGACATGTGGGTGCCCGTCCCGCCGTCGGCAGAGGCGGCGCTGGCCGGGGCCACCGTCGTCGCCAACCTGTCCGGGAGCCCGATCACCGTGGGCCGGGCCGACGAGCGCGCGTTGCTGTGCCAATCCGGGTCCGCGCGCCTGCTCGCGGCCTACGTGTACGCCGCAGCCGGGCAAGGCGAATCCTCCACCGATCTGGCCTGGGACGGCCAAACGCTCATCTACGAGACGGGCGCGCTGCTGGCCCAATCCGAACGGTTCGGGCAAGGCCCGCAACAATGCGTCGCGGACGTCGACTTGGGCTCCATCGCCGCCGAACGGAGACGCCAAGGCACCTTCGACGACAACCGACGCGTCCACGCCGCCCGCACCGACGCCTTCCGGCGCGTCGGGTTCGACCTGCGCCCGCCGTCGGGCGATCTTGGCCTGCGCCGCGAGGTGGCGCGGTTCCCGTTCGTCCCCTCCGACCCGGCGCGCCTGGCGCAAGACTGCTACGAGGCGTACAACATCCAGGTAGCCGGCCTGGAGCAACGCCTGGCGTCCATCGGCCAGCCCAAGGTCGTCATCGGTGTCTCCGGCGGCCTGGATTCGACGCACGCCCTCATCGTCGCCGCGCGCGCGATGGACCGGCTGGGCCGTCCGCGCACCGACATCTTGGCCTACACCATGCCGGGGTTCGCCACGTCGTCGCACACCAAGGACAACGCCACCGGGCTGGCGAAAGCCCTCGGCGTCACATTCCACGAACTCGATATCACACCCACCGCACGCGGGATGCTGGACGCGTTGGGGCACCCGTATGCCGAGGGCCAGGCCGTCTTTGACGTGACGTTCGAGAACGTCCAGGCCGGCCTGCGCACCGACTACCTGTTCCGGCTGGCCAACCAACACGGCGGCATCGTGCTGGGCACCGGCGACCTGTCCGAACTGGCCCTGGGCTGGTGCACGTACGGCGTCGGCGACCAGATGAGCCACTACAACGTCAACGGCGGCGTTCCCAAGACGCTGATCCAGCACCTGATCCGCTGGGTGATCGCCTCCGGCCTGTTCAGCGACGACGTGGGGAGCAGGCTCCAATCCGTCCTCGACACCGAGATCACCCCCGAACTGGTGCCGGTGCGCGAGGGCGAAAAACCCCAGTCGACCCAGGACGCGATCGGCCCCTACGCGCTGCAAGATTTCACGCTCTACCACGTCCTGCGCACCGGGATGACGCCGTCGAAAATCGCCTTCCTGGCCTGGCACGCCTGGCATGACGCGGGCGCTGGCACCTGGCCGCAAGGTTTCCCCGACGACGAGCGCGTCGCCTACGAGCTGGCCACCATCAAGAAATGGATGGACGTGTTCTGCCGCCGTTTCTTCGGCTTCGCGCAGTTCAAACGCTCGGCGCTGCCCAACGGCCCAAAGGTGGTGCGCGGCGGCTCCCTGTCCCCGCGCGGCGACTGGCGTATGCCGTCGGACACGTCGGCGACGCCGTGGCTGACCGACGTGGCCACGATTCCGGGGTAGAGCGCGCCACCGATCCGGCGTCGGACACAGTGAGCCCGTCGTGCGAACCGCCACTAAGCTAAGCGCGTCAT
>Ga0123357_10006614_pt1 | contig 14189 bp, 18 predicted proteins | sample TergutEmb28metaG_FD_89873 | JGI IMG/M metagenome (GOLD analysis project Ga0123357, IMG submission 89873) | Embiratermes neotenicus P4 segment gut microbial communities from Petit-Saut dam, French Guiana - Emb289 P4 | ecosystem: Host-associated > Arthropoda: Insects > Digestive system > Gut ... | reverse complement strand
TACATTATTTATATCTTTTTTATAATCCGTTTTTAATGTATCTAATGATATGTTACTATCTAATAACTCACCTTGTAACAATTGTTCATAATATTCATCTTTTAATATAACAAAATCCCAATATCCGATTATTTCATTATTATAAATTAAGATTTCCCACATTTCAGGAAAAGCATCAAATATTGGCGCCCATTGCTCAGTGGTGCCCTCAGATTGATTATTTAATTTGTCTATGTTATTATAATCTAATTCAATTAGTCTATTTAACAATTGATATATGTCCATACCTAGTTCATTAACTTCTTTTTTATTTCCTAATCTTATCTCTATTTCCAATTTAGCATCTCCTATATAAAAATACAGAGCAATTAAAAATTGCCCATTATAAAAATTTATGGCGTCCCTGAGACGAATCGAACGTCCGACCCCTTCCTTAGGAGGGAAGTGCTCTATCCTACTGAGCTACAGGGACATTAAATCTGCTTTAGTTTATTTAACTACTAACTTATTTTTTGCAACTATATTATTATACATTATTATCTTCATTTTAACAATACCCTTAATATATTGAAAATCTCTTTTATTTTATGTATAATCTGTCTCAGGGATGTGATGAAATGCAAAAGATATTAAGTTATATGAGAAAAGCTATAGAAGACTATAACATGATTAAAAATGGAGATAAAATAGCTGTACGGATTATCTGGAGGAAAAGATTCTATAACCTTACTTATGGGCCTAAAAGCAATGCAAAGATTTTATCCTGAAAAATTTGAAGTTATTGCAATCAGCATAAATCCAGGCTTTGAGTTTTTTAACAGTAACTTTCTTAAAAAAACATGTGAAAATATTGGAGTCCGATATGTAGAAGAACCAACACATATAAAAGAAATCGTTTTTGATATAAGAAAGGAAAAGAATCCTTGCTCTTTATGTGCCAATTTGAGGCGTGGAATTCTGAACAGTACCGCACTAAGAGAAAATTGTAACAAAATAGCTTTAGGTCATAATGAAGACGATGTTTTAGAAACTTTTTTCTTGAATCTTCTTTATGTTGGCAGCATTGGAACATTTGCACCTGTAAGCTATATGGATAGAGCTGGCATAACATTAATAAGGCCTCTTATCTATGCTCCAGAAAGAAGTATAAAAACATTCATTAAAAATAATAATATAGAAGTTATGTCAAAAACATGTCCTATGGATGGTGTATCAAAAAGAGAAGATATGAAAAATGTAATCTGGCAGTTTCAAAAAGACATTCCAAATGTTAAGGCAAATCTTTATGGTGCAATTAAAAGAAGTCAAATAAAAGGTTGGAAAAAATAAGAAATCTCGTTTCTACTAAAACTTAATTTGCTAATTCTCTGACTGCATCTGATAAGTCTTTCAACTTATTTTTGCTATCTTCTATAGATGTTCCTTTTACTCCCATGTAAAATTTTATTTTTGGCTCTGTTCCAGATGGTCTAGCAGCGACCCAAAAGTCATCTTTTAATTCATAATATAAAACATTAGATTTTGGTAATGGTTTCGTATATTCTTTATTATTTTTTATATCATGTATTTCTCCATTGCTATAATCTCTTATGGCAAAAACTTCATATCCTCCAATATTTAGTGGCGGATTATTTCTTAAATTTTGCATTGTTTCTTTAATTTTATTAGCTCCATCCGCTCCTTCATGTATTATCGCAATATTTCCTTCCTCATAATATCCGTATTTCTCATACATTTTTTGCATTTGATCCCATAATGTCAGACCTTTATTCTTATAATATGCTGTTGCTTCACTAAGCATCAACATTGCAATAATTCCATCTTTATCTCTTGCATGTGTTCCAACAACACATCCATAGCTTTCCTCATATCCCATAATAAATTGATACTCATTATTATTTTCTTCGAATTCTCTCTCTTTTGCTGCTATATTTTTAAATCCTGTGAGAACTTCAAAAATTGCTACATTATTAGCTTCACAAATTCTATCTGCCATTTTAGAAGATACAATAGTTTTTACAAGTGCAGCATTTTTAGGTAATATATCTTTTTCTCCCATCCCGATTTATTACATATTCAGCAATAATCAAAGCTAGCATATTTCCATTAAATAATATATATTCCCCTGTTTCTATATCTTTTACAAAAAGTCCTATTCTGTCAACATCTGGGTCATTGCCAATTACTACATCTGCACTAATTTCTTTTGCCAACCTCAATGCCATATGAAAAGCCTCTGGATCTTCTGGATTTGGTGATTTTACTGTTGGGAAGTTTCCATCTGGTTTTTCCTGCTCAGGAACTATGTGCACATTTTCGAATCCATATTCTTTCAAGGCTTCCTTTGCAATAATTCCACCTGCTCCATGCAAAGGTGTATATACTATTTTTAATTCCTTTTGTGCTTTTATAACATCTGGATTTAACGATAGCTTCTTAAGAACTTCTATATATTTATAATCCATTTCACTGCCTATCACTTGATATAGTCCCAATTTTACTGCTTCATCTTTAGACATATTTCTAATATCTGCAAAATTTACACTATTAATTTCATCTGTTAATTCCTCATCAATTGGATATACAATTTGAGAACCATCTTCCCAAAATACTTTATATCCATTATACTTTGGAGGATTATGACTTGCTGTAATCATTACTCCAGAAACAGTACCTATTTCTCTTATTGCAAATGATAGCTCCGGAAGAGGCCTTGGTTCACTAAACACATATGTTTTTATACCATTTGCGCATAATATTAATGCTGTCTCATTAGTAAATTCTGGTGAGCTGTTTCTGCTATCATACCCAATAACTACTCCTCTTTTTTCATAACCTTTTTTTAATATGTACTTTGCAAGTCCTTGTGTAGCCTTTCCTACTGTATATTTATTCATTCTATTAGTACCAGCCCCAACTACTCCTCGGAGTCCTGCAGTACCAAATTCAAGATCCTGGTAAAAACTATCTTTTATTTCCGTTTCATTACCTTTCATTTCCTTTAATTCATTTTTTGTCTTTTCATCAAAAAACTCTGTATTACACCATTCATCATATTTTTCCATATATCCCATATTATTTCTCCTTCTAATGTATATTATTTATTATAATAATTATCATATAACTTCCTTGCAGTTTCTGGGCTATCTTCTCCCGTCGCATTTTTTACTGGGGCAAATTCCTCTTCTCTTTTCACTCTTAATATTATCATATCATTTATTTCTTCAAAACTATCAAATATAAAGCTCTCAAACTTATATGCATTTGGTTTTTCTGGATCTATTATATAACCTTTTTCATCCATATATTTTGCTTTTTTAAAAGCAATATGATATGGTAATTTCTTGTTGTCTATTTTCTCCAATGCTTTTATATTAAAAACGTTACAAACCATATGCAATTCTCCATAAGTTAATTCACCATTTTTATCTGTTTTCTTTGACATTTCTTCTGTAATTTCTGTATATTCAACAACACTTGGTCTGGCATTTTTCTTGCAGAACACTCCAACTCTTTCTTCCGGATTCTTTTTTACTGTAGATTTGCCCACAGATAAACTATTATATTGTACTCCAATTCCAATCGGCAATGGATCTGCTACTTTGGCTAATGGATTATCTACTGTTCCTATAAATACCCAATCTATTTTACGTTTCTTCATATCTTTCATAACACCATTCTTAAACATTGCCTCAAAAACCCCGCCATGTCCATCTGCCGCTTCTTTGATAAATCCTTCCTCGTCTAACAAGATTTTGCCATATGTATTTATCATTGGTAATTCACCTTGTATAAAAAATGTAATATCCTCTTTTATATAGCCAAAATATTGATGTTCTTCAAAAAATTTGATTGTATCCTTATGATTATCTTCGCTAGTCATAATATACCATGGTATTGACACTCCACATTCCTGATTTGCTTTTATTAATTTTTCACATAAAATTTCAAAAATTGATTTATTCTGTTCAGGAAGCAAAATGTATGTTCCTTTCGGTCCAGAGTGCCCGTAATCTTGTTCCTTGTCCTCCTGCCATAGTTACGACAGCTAATTTCCCATTTTTTATTTCCTCTACTCCTTTTTCTGTGTAGGACTGTATTTCCACATTTGTTATTTTTGATTTATCTATATATGGTATAGGTTCAATATTATTTTCTTTTTTTACTTTCGGATTTTTTGTTTGTCCATATAATTCATTTATTTGTTCAAAATCTATTTCTAATATTTGGCCAAGTAACTTTGATTTATTTTCGTCTGTCATTTTCTTATAACATAATAACAAGTGTTCTTGACCATATTTGCTTAGTATTTCTTTTGCCTTTTCATAGTCAGTCATAAATACATCCTCCTTTTCTCTTGTTCAATATATTATATCAATAGCAAATTAAAGTCAACCCGGCACCTTTAAAGGTGCCGGGTTGACTTTAATTTGCTATTTTTTTCTCGTATCCTTCAAATACCTCAGATATTTCATGAATCCCCGAAGTATTTAATATCCCATCATGTTTATCTAATATTTCTCTAATATTATCATTAAACTCCGTAACTTCGTAACAATTTATTATAGTGATATATTTTCCTTGCAATTTTTTAGTATTCTTGATAAAAAACTTATTTAAATTCTCATTTGCAATATTAATATATTTATTATCACCTGTTATTATAATATTGAATTCTTTATATTTATTCAATTTATCTTTAACTTCTTTTTCTATAGTGCCGAATTTATAACTATTACTTGTGTCCCAATTAATGTTTAAAATACTTTCTTTTAAATTGTTTTCTCCTATTAATTTTGATACTATTTGTTTCACGGAATCTGTCAAATTATATTCTAAAAAAGTGCTGATTTCAATATTTAAATCTATCTGCTTTTTTATATATGGGAGAATCATTGTTATTAAATGTGTATTACTTACATAAAAACTACAAATTTTTTTTACACTTTCATACTCACTCATAATTATTTCCCCCTTAACTTGTCTACTGGTAAATTTTACCATTTTTCTTCTTGCCTGTCAATACTTATCGTGTTTAATTTTTCGACAATGTATAATATTTCATTTTTGGTTAATACTTTTTTTATAGAGATTAATTAACAGTTTTTTTAAATCTTTCATTGTGTGAAAATATTTGGAAATTCTTTCGCGCTAGAATAAAAGGAGTGTCATTTATGAAATTTATTAAAAGCCCAACTTTTAAACGATTTTTAATTTTATTATTTCTTTTTATATTATTCACAATTGTATCCGCATTTTCTTATGTAAATGCTATATCTAACGACATAGCACAAAGTGTGTTTAGATTGCATGTCATTGCAAACAGCAATTCTGATGAGGATCAAGCTTTAAAATATAAAGTACGAGATAATATTATTCAATATTTTAATGAATTATCTGTAAATTTAAATAGTAAAGATGAAGTTATAAAAGTTGCAAATGAACATATTGATGAAATTAAAAAAGTTGCTCAGGATACAATATATGATAATGGCTATGACTATGACGTAAAAGTAGAAATTGGAAATTTTGAATTTCCTACTAAACAGTATGGTGATATAAGTCTGCCTGCCGGATTTTATGACGCATTAAAAGTGGAAATTGGAGCCGCAGAACGGTAAAAACTGGTGGTGTGTGATGTTTCCTCCATTATGTTTTGTTGATATAACTTCTGGAATTGTTCCAGATTCTTCAAAACAAGAGTTAAAAGATAATCTTTCAGATGAAGAATATAATCTTATATCTGATAATGGTTCTGATATGCAATTTAAGTTTAAGTTAGTAGAATTATTTGAAGATATGAAGATGAAATTAGCTAACACATAGAATTTGGAAAATATATAGTATATATTGTAAAAAGTAATTTTTTATGTTATATTTTATTAAGTACTTTAGAGTGTAGTATATGCACTCTAATTTTATTGATAGTAAAAAAATCGAGTTATAGAAAGAATAGAGTAAAATGGAAAAATTAGTTGTACAAGGAAAAACTCCTTTAAAAGGAGAAGTTTATATAAGTGGTGCAAAAAATGCGGCAGTTGCAATATTACCTGCTACATTATTAGTTAATGGAGTTTGTACACTCAATAATGTACCCAATATACTTGATGTAAGAATATCTTGCGATATTCTAAAAGAATTAGGTGCAAAAATTAAATGGGTTGATAAAAATACCCTTACAATAGATACTAGAAATATATCTTGTACAATTGCTCCATTGGATTCTACGAGGAGATTTAGAGCTTCATATTATTTAATTGGAGCTATGCTTGGCAGATGTAAAAAAATACAAGTTGGGCTACCAGGAGGATGTAATTTAGGAGCAAGGCCTATAGATCAGCATATAAAAGGGTTTGAATCACTTGGTGCAAATGTAGATGTATCACAAGGTAATGTAATCGCAACTGCTAAAAAACTTGTAGGAACCAACATATATATGGACATAGTATCTGTAGGAGCTACAATAAATATAATGCTCGCTAGTGTTTTGGCAGAAGGTACTACCATTCTAGATAATGCAGCCAAAGAACCTCATATTGTTGATGTAGCAAACTTTTTAAACACAATGGGGGCAGATATTCGTGGTGCTGGTACAGATGTAATAAAGATTAACGGAGTTGATAGATTACATGGTAATAACTCTTATTCAGTTGTTCCAGATCAAATTGAGGCAGGTACATTCATGCTTGCAGCCATAGCTTCTAAGGGTGATTTAGTAATAAAAAATTGTGTTCCTGAGCATTTGGAATCAATAACTGCAAAAATTATAGAAATTGGTGGAAATGTAGAAATTAGTGGTGATGATATTCGAGTTTGGATGAATAAACGTCCTAATAAAGCTATAATCAAAACTCTGCCTTACCCTGGTTTTCCTACAGATCTTCAGCCGCAAATGGGAGTTGTACTGGCTTTAGCTGATGGCACGAGCATAATTAATGAAAGCATTTGGGAATCAAGGTTTCAATATACAGATGAGCTTAATAAAATGGGAGCACAAATAACCTCTCAGGGAACATCTGCAATATTTCAGGGAGTAAAATCACTTACAGGCAGCCCTGTATATGCCTCAGACTTAAGGGCAGGAGCAGCTCTTATCATAGCCGGAGTAAGCTCAAATGGAAGCACTGAAATATATAATATAGAGCATATTGATAGAGGATATGAAAATATAGAAGAGAAATTTAAAAATGTCGGAGCTAAAATTGAAAGAGTAAAGGATGAGAGTTAATGTTGCAATTTTGTAGTCTTTATAGCGGCAGTAGTGGTAACAGTTTTTTAATTAAAAGTGATAATACATCTATTTTAGTGGATAGTGGTGTTAGTGTTAGCAAAATTATTCAAGCTCTGGCATTTATAGATATGTCCATTAATAATATAGAAGCAATCCTGGTTACTCATGAACATATTGACCATACTAGGAGCTTGGGGCTATTATCATCTAAATATAACATTCCTGTATATGCTAATTCTAAAACATGGGATTCTTTAGATAATGAAAAAAGTAAAATCTCCAATTTGAATAAAAAAACTTTTAACATGCTGGAGAACTTTGAAATTGGTGATTTGAAAATTTTTCCATTCAGAATACCCCATGATGCAGCAGATCCATGCGGGTTCAGCATATATAACTGCAGTCAAAAAATAAGCATTGCAACTGATTTAGGTCATATAGATACAGAAACCCTTAAGCACTTAGAAAACAGTTCTTCTGTATTACTAGAAGCAAATTATGACCCGGAAATTTTAAAATTTTCTTCATATCCATATATTTTAAAGCGAAGAATTGCTGGTCCAAATGGGCATTTGTCTAATAATATGTCTGGAGATGCTATATGCCAATTAATCCATTCAGGATTACAACAAGCTTTACTGGTACATTTAAGCAAACAAAATAACTTTCCTGAGTTAGCTCATAAAACAGTTGAAGAAGTATTAACCTTTAATAATTGTGATCCAATGTGTATCAATCTTTTCATTGCTCCAAGGAATAATCCGAGTGAAATGTTAAATGCAATATAAAATCTCAAGAAAATTCTCCTCTGGTTATGCCAGAGGAGAATTTTCTTGAAAAAAAGCTTTATAGAAATAAATATATGGGGGCTGTAGAGGAAAGAAGATAAAAATTATTTATAAGCTTTCGGGCTTTAAAGTATAAATAACCTCTTTATGTCTTCCTCTACAAGAAAGAAAACATATTAATTAAATTTTTATATCACAAATAAACTCTAATGAGATATATTTTATTCAATGCATAATAATTATTAAATTATTCTTTTTAAAATTTTCTTTGATAATTTTCTTATGATAGCTTGTCTGACAGTAAAAAAAATAGAAAAAAATAATAAGATTTTAAAAATCATTTTTTGTCTCCACTAAGATTTAATTATTTCTAAATTATGTTAGTATAATACTATATTTTACAAAATAAGTCAATTAAAACTTTACGACAAAAACTGCCAAATAACTACAGAACATATTATTCCTACTAAGTCTCCAATTAGTGCAGCGACTAATACAAATCTTATTTTCTTTATTCCGACTACACTTGTATATATGGCAATAGTATAGATGGTAGTCTCAGTGGAACCCATTATTGTTGACGTGATCAATCCTATTTTGCTATCAGTCCCATAGGTCTTCATTATATCTGATCCAATTGCAACTGATCCGCTTCCGTGATATAGGTCTTAATATTGCCAGAGGCATTACTTCATTAGGTATATGTAATATATGAATTACTGGAGAAATTAAATTTATAAAAAAGTCTAAAATACCTGAATATCTCAGAGCTCCTATTGCTACAAATAATCCTATTAATGTTGGAAATATCTTTATTACTATTTGTATCCCCTCTTTAGCTCCTTCTAAGAATGTGTCAAATACTTTGTTTTTCTCTACTAGTCCATAAACTAATATGATTAATATGGTAAAAGGAATAGCTAAATTGGATAAATAATTCACAGCTGTCATATCTACCACCTTTTCATCAGTATTTTTGCAGAGGTCACTGCAGCAACTGCTGCAAAGATGCTGGCAATCCACACAGGAACTATCATGGCTGTTGGATTGTTTGATCCGCAAAGCATTTCTTATTGCTATTACGGTTGTGGGTATAATTTGAATTGATGCTGTATTTAATACAATAAAGATTGCCATAGAATTTGATAATACTTTTTTATTTTTATTTGTTCTTTGTAAGGATTGCATTGCTCTTAAACCTGCTGGCGTGGCTGCATTCCCCAGTCCCATCATGTTTGCAATAATATTCATGGATATTTCTTTATTTGCTTCATCCTCTTTATTAATATCTGGAAATAATAATCGTAATATAGGATTTAACATTCTTATCAGCTTATCTATAATAGTGGTGCTGGATGCAATCTGCATTATTCCATTCCAAAGGCACATGGTTCCCAGCAATGTTATAGAAAGCTCTACCGCACTCGCTGTAGACTCAAAAATCGAATTATTAACTTGTGTAACTCTTCCTGTAAAAATCGCATATACAAATGATATTATTATAAATGCCGGCCAAAGTATATTCAGCATGTATTTATCCTCCATTATGACAATAAATTGTCATCATAAGATTATTTTTCAAACTATATCTCCTACACAATTTTATTCATCTATTAATCCTTTATTCTCATATGATTTTTTAATTACCAAAAAAAGGAAAATTTTTTCAGTAATTTTTATTGACCTTTTTCGTCAATTATGATATTATCTATATAGAAATATGTCGAAAAATGTAATTTTAAGGGGGCTGTTGTGTAATGAAATCTACAGGAATTGTGAGAAGAGTTGATGAATTAGGTAGAGTTGTTTTACCCATAGAACTAAGGAATAAATTTGGGATTACTGAAAAAGACCCCATGGAAATATATGTTGACGGATCTTCAATTATTTTAAAAAAATTTGAACCGAACTGTATCTTCTGTGGCAACTCTAAAAAATTAATTGAGTATGAGGATAAATTAATTTGCGATGCTTGTGTTGAAAAAATTGCAAAATTAAAATGATAGATATAAAAAAGGTGCATTTCAATAATGAAGTGCATCTTTTTTTATATATTTTCTATAGTTATTCTACTATCTTTATTGTATATTTTTATTTCATCTGCACGGTAAGAATGAATTTCATATTTATTTTTATTATTGAAACGTATTCGAACTGCCTTAGTATAATCTGCATTATTCATTCTTTTTTCTTCAATAATTAAGCTTGCCTTACATTCTTCCAATGTTTCAAAAGTGGTTACAAATCCTATTCCAGAGCCTCCATCGTTTGAATGAGTGGTTATAGGCTCTAACCCTAATTTTAATAAAGTGTCTATTTTAAATTCTATTCCACTATCATATACACAAAATTCATAATAATCATTTATCATGCCTAATATTGCAATAATACTTCTATTAGTATTATCACCTGAATTTATTGCTATAATTGCATCTCTTATATGATCTCCTATTAATGTTTCTAACTTATTTTGTGACACAATATTATTGACCATATAGTTAATATTTCCGTTTATCTGCAAATTAAATTTAATATTATTCTTCTGACATTCAGATTGCATATATTTAAAAATGTCGTCTACTCCTGGGATATTAGTTGCCTGCAATTTCGGACTATATTCCATTTTTTGCATGGCTTCTGAATATTCTTTTGATAAATCATTGATTTTATTTGTAATTTCTAATTCCTCTCCCATTTCTGCTTTTAAATTTGAATTATTCAGAAATTCTTTTACCTTTAATTCCAATGCTTGCTGCCTATTATAGAATTGGTGACTTATCTTCATAAAGTTAAACTTTTCGCTGGATACCTTTTCTATCTCACTGTCTTTTTCTTTTATTGTATTCTCATACTCCTTCACAGTTCTTTCTAATAACTTTTGTTTATAATACATTGTAAGAGTTCTTCGTGCCACTATAATCATGATTATTGTCATCAATACTAATTCTATAAATATATACTTTACCAAAGCCTCATCATATATTATTATCATGAAGCAAACAAATACTATGAGTGCACTAATACTTAATATAAATATATCTATATAATCATTTTTATTTTTGTTCTGTAAAAATGAGAATCCATCTTTAAATCTCTTAATTTTAAAAAAGCTATATAATATCAGTCCTTGAATAATTGCAACCATTAAAAGATTCATAATATCATTGCTAAATTTAAGCATTTCTCTAGGAAAAAACTGAATGAATGCAGAAATACCATACACGCCATAACTTATTGATATTGCAACAATTATTATTAACATTGAATAACCAATTTTATTCTTAGTAACAATAGATAATAATAATGAATATAAGATGTATGTGACCATAAGCGCAAAAACAATTGTTATATAACTTTTTATAATTGCATACAAAATACTAATCAAAAAACTCAATATCAATATATACAACTTTTTTAAACTATTAAGATCATTACAATGAATAATTTTAATAGATATATAAAATGTGCTTAAAGAGATAATAACAATTTTTATAACACTATATATAAAATCTATGCTCATACAATAACATCCTTTATAAATGTTATTATATAATATCAAAAAAGAACATTCAATATCATATATTTGTTTTGAATATTCTTCTTTGATTCTTTAATCTTTATTATTAAAACATAAAACAGAATTTAATCCATGCCCACATATCTCTCACTTCCTTTTTCATTTGTATCTTTTCTCACAAATAAAAAATACCATTCATATCACATGATATAAATGGTTTCAAGAAGTTCAAAATTAATATATAAATTGATAAAAGGTTACACAAGCTGATTTGAAATGACTTGCTTTATTTTATCTTTATAATAATACATGAATTCTGTTGGTGTGGGAATGCCCGTTTCATAATTTATTTTTGCAGTATAATGTGTTGTTAAATCTTCTATAGAAGATATTCTCCATGCATGTAAGATTGCATTTTGCATTGCTCTAGTAATAGTGCTGTTTGATCTCTTGTATAAATTTACTAAGTACTGAATTACTGTACCCTTATTCTCTTTTTTATTGTCTTCTTCTATGAGATAATATATGGCATCATGTAAATATTTTCTTCCTTGGAGGTGTGAACTAACACCAATTAAATCTAATTCAGCATTAATCTTGCTGGATATTATATTTTTACGTTCTTCTAATGTTTCAACACTAAAATCTTCATTTATAATTCTAGATTTGCAACCTCTTAATATCAATAGAGTATTTATAACACTTTCAGGTGAATAATTTGCTTGTTTCTTGTAAAATACTAAATCTGCTCCATTTTCATGAACATAATCATATACTGATTCAGAAAAAACATTAGTAGTAACAATTATCTTAGGTTTTATTTTAAGTTTCATTTCCTTTAATGAATCCAAAATTCCTAATCCAGTACCGCTTCCTTTACCTTTATGCAGCTCTAAGTCTAGTATAATCCCTTCAGGCATACTGTTTTTTATATATTTTAGTCCTTCAATATCTGAATCTGTTACGCCTATAAGCTGTATATCTTCCACAGTATTTATATACTTTCTAAAAGCATTACATTCATCTATGTTATCTTCTATCAGTAAAATAGTCATAGGCTTATTACTCATAACAAAATCCCCTTTCTATCAATATCCTTCTCTCATAATATATCACATTAAATGACTTTTTTCCATATTTACATATTATTTTTTGTAATATTCACACATATTTAAATAAATTACAATGAATTACATGGGGGATTTTCTAATTTACAGTAGTACCAAATATTATTATTAAAAAAATCTCCATGATAGGAGCATTCTCAAATGGAAAAGGAAATAGGAAAAAGAATTGAATCTATAAGAAATAGTATGAATATGAATAAGGAAGATTTTGCTAAATTACTTGGAATTACTGGACAATATTTAGGAGTAGTTGAACGCGGAAAGAGCTGCTTATCTTATGAAAAGCTTAAAAAACTTTGTGATTTAACTAATCTGTCCGCAGATTATATACTATTTGGAAAGAATAGTCCTATAAAAGACGAAACTAAACACCTGCTTTCTGAATTTACTGATAAGCAAATACAAAATGCATGCATGACTTTAAGAAATTTAGCTGTTTTCATTAAAGATGCCTAATTTTTTGAATATATTAGTTTGATTTGAATATAATATATTGACATGTTTGTCTCTCTTTGGTAAAATATGGAATATACAAGGTTTTATATAAAAAGAGGGGGCTGATATATAATGAAATCTACAGGTATTATAAGAAGAGTTGATGAACTAGGTAGAGTCGTTTTACCAATAGAGCTAAGAAATAAATTTGGAATTACTGAGAAAGATCCTATGGAAATATATGTTGAAGGATCTACAATTATTCTAAGAAAGTATGAACCGAATTGTATTTTCTGCGGTGGTTCTTACAAGTTAACTGATTATCATGACAAATTAATATGTAAAAGATGTTCTGAGAAGATAGCAAAATTAAAACTATAAAAAGAGCTGCTGCTCTTTTTATTTATCTATAAAATATTGATATATCTCATTTTTGCTTACTTGCCTATCTCTGGCAATTTTTTTAATTGCTTGTTTCTTATCAATTCCGTTTATCTATATAAAATTTCAAATGTTCCTCCAGAGTTAAAGTATTTATTAATTCTTTCATCTCCTCTTCCATATCTTTTGATGAGCCTTCTAATACAATCACAAATTCTCCTTTAGGTTCATTGAGCTCTTCCAATATCTCTGAGATTGAGCCCCTTATAAACTCTTCATGTATTTTAGTCAATTCTCTGGCTAAGCATATATTTCTATTCCCAAAAATGTCTTTCATATTTTGTAATGTGTCAATCAATTTATGTGGCGCTTCATAGAAAATAAGTGTTTGTTTTATATTTTTACATGACTCTAATTTATCTTTTTTTTCTTTTTTATTTGCTGGCAAGAATCCTATAAATGCAAATTCTTTTGCGTCTATTCCTGAAGAAATTAGACTATTTATTAATGCACAAGCTCCCGGAATTGGAATTATATCTATTTCATTATTTATCGCAACTTTCACTATCTCTTCTCCTGGATCTGATATAGCTGGAGTACCTGCATCAGAAACTAAAGCAATATTTTTGCCGTCTAATAATTTATCTATTAACTCTTTCGTCTTCATTTTTTCATTTTGTTTATAATAACTAATCAGCGGCTTTTTTATT
>Ga0123357_10006613_pt1 | contig 14189 bp, 12 predicted proteins | sample TergutEmb28metaG_FD_89873 | JGI IMG/M metagenome (GOLD analysis project Ga0123357, IMG submission 89873) | Embiratermes neotenicus P4 segment gut microbial communities from Petit-Saut dam, French Guiana - Emb289 P4 | ecosystem: Host-associated > Arthropoda: Insects > Digestive system > Gut ... | reverse complement strand
GTTTCCCCAAGGGATGGCGAATTTCGGACGACAGGATGCCGCTTCCTGGTTGTAGCGCAGGCAGCCCTCCAGATCATTGCGGGCCAGACAGATGCCGCCAAGCTGCACATAGGCTTCGGCCAAACGCGGAGAATTGCGCACGGCGCTCAAAAACGCGTCTTCCGCTGCGGCAAAGTCGCGCTTGGACAAGAGGGCCAAGCCCAAATTATAATGATGCGCAGCGCAGTTTTCGTTCTTTGCCAGTTCAGCCTGCAGATCGGCTATGTATGCGTCGATCTCTTCATAGCGCTCTTTCATCAAGATATCCTTCTTCCTTCAAAAGCTTGTGGTACCACAGGCAGAAATCGAAAATACCCAGGTACTTTTCATCCCGGTTGATGACGCCCAGCGCGCATTCCAGCGCGCCGCGCCTGTAATCGTTGCCAAGCTGCGCTTCCCGTCCGCCGGCCTGTTGCAAAAACTCCCGCACAAGCTGCTGGGTGGTGCGTTTGGTGACATCCAGACGCATGTCGAGGGGATCGTTCGGTTTTTGAAAGGGATCCCACTGATCGTAGCCGATACGGTCAATAAATTTACGGCGTCTGGGCGCCATTTTTTCGTACAGATCGCGCTTGTGCGCCTCCTGCTCCACGGTCAGCGTCTGAGGCGTGCCGTCACGATAAACAGTAGCGCGGATCATATCAAGATTCCGGTTTCGCCGGGTTCAGCCCCAGGTAGTCCGCATCGTAGCGCGTAAGCAAGGCCATGGAAACAGGCACATAGACAAGATGCAGTTCTTTGAGACGGGTGCCGAGGGTTTGCGCAATTTCCAGGCTCATGGCCGCCAGCCTGTCCTGAATTTTCTCCAGGGCGACGGTAGGATAGGGCTGTCCTTTGCGGAATGCGCTTTTTCCGCACACACGGGCCTCGCCGGCAATGGCGACAGGCGCGCCGTAAAGACGGCAGGTCACAGGCCTGTATTCATAAAGTTGGCACTGATCTTCGGCATCAAGCAGTGGACAGCGGATGCGGATACGCGCGGCCTCCTCCAGGACGTGTCCGGCATTGCCGTCCTTGGAAACGGCGTACAGTTTGCGCTTAACGCGCGTGGCCAGCCTGTCGGCATCGCCGGCAGCGTGTATGATTGCCGAATGCCGGGGCCCGAACGCAATGGCCTGGCGGAACTTCCGGTTCAGATACAGGGCTTCGACCAAGGAGAGATCGAACATGGCATGGCAACAGTCGCTACAACCCAAAGAACATGTGACGCAGTCCGGGTGCAGACGGCGCACTTGATCAAACACGGTGTCGGCTTCAACGCGCAGAAGCTCATAGCGCGCAAAGAGAGGATCCAAAGATGCAAGCATAGACAGCGCCGGAAATGAAAGCCGCCGACCCTATGGCGGCTCGGCGGCATCCAGGGTAACATTGGCCCGGGGCCCTACAAAGCTGACCGTGCCAAGACGTCGGGGGACTAATTTTCTTCTACTGTAAGGGCGTTCGATTCACAGACTTCCACGCAGGATTCGCAGCCCAGGCATTCCTCTTCGTTCACAGCAACAGATTTGCCATCCTGAAGCTCATACACCTCCACAGGGCATACGTCCACGCATTCGCCACAGCCAGTACATTTGTCCGTATCAACAGTAACAGTCCAACCCATTGTTTCCTCCAGCTTTGTTTTGCGACGTTGTGCGCCGTTTTGGCAGCGCGTACGCTACTCTCGCATTGCATAGCGTCCGGGTTCCTGAGTGTCAAGCTGTTTTGTCGGCAGATGTTTTGTCACAAACTGAGCGTACCGTAAAACAGTTTGCCGCCGCGCACAATGGCCAGCATAATCTGCCCGCTCATATGGTACTGGCGGAAGGCCCGCAAAAGATCTTCCTTGCTTTGCACCCGCATGTTGCCGATTTTGACGATGATATCTCCTTTCTGGAGTTCGCGCGCAAGACCCTGGGGCGCTGTCCTGACGACGAGCGCCCCCTCCCTGCCGTCTGCCGCCTCAAGGCCCCAGCGCTGTTCCATGAGGCGTTCGGTCAGCGCGTCGCTGAATGTTTCCGGCACAATCCGCAGTTCCATGCGTGTGCCGTCCCGGTACAGGACAAGGCGCGCGGGACTGCCCGGCGTATGGTTGCGCAGGGCGTCCTGGTAATCCCGGCGGTTGCGCAGGTCGGTATTGCCGATATCCGTGATGACGTCCCCGGCCTTGATGCCCGCCTTGGCCGCCGGACCTGCCGCATACACTTCCGTGACCAGCATGCCTTGCGCTTTCGGCAGGCGCAGAGCGGCGGCCACCCGCTGGTCCACATCCTGAGCGGCAAGCCCGAGCCATGTAGGCGGCACGCCGCCTTTGTCCAGCATGTCGCGCATGACGCGCTGCGCCTTGTTGATGGGAATGGCAAAGCCGATGCCTTCCGCGCGCGCGTCAATGGCGGTATTGATGCCGATGAGTTCGCCGAGGATGTTGAGCAGCGGGCCGCCGCTGTTGCCGGGATTGATGGCGGCGTCCGTCTGGATGAGATCGGTGAACAGACCGTCTTCCCCGCGAATAGTGCGCCCGAGAGCGGAGACCACGCCCGTGGTGACGGTATGGGTGAAGCCGAACGGGTTGCCGATGGCGATCACGCTTTCTCCGGGCAGGATGTCGTCGGAATTGCCCATACGCACGGAGGGCAGCTGGGAAGTCCCTTTCAGGCGCAAGAGGGCGATGTCGAAATCCGGTTCCGCGCCGGCCAGTTCCGCATCAAACTCGCGTCCATCCAGCAGGCGTACTTTGATGTCGCCTCCGCCCAGAATAACGTGGGAGTTGGTCAGCACCAAGCCTTTGGCCCCATCCACGATCACGCCGGATCCGAGGCTGGCCCTTTCTTGCCGCTGACGCGGCCCGCCGGGAAAAAGTTCGGGGAAAAAGAGATCAAAGGCTGAGTTGCTGCGGCGCTGGAGTACCTGGGTGCTGGTGATATTGACGACGGCAGGGGCCGCCTGCCGCACGGCCCGCACCACCGGAGTGAGCCTGGGAGAACTTTCCTCAAGAGCCTGGGCGGGCCAGGCAAAGCATGCCAAGACCGCAAACACGACAAGCGGAAAATATCCCGCGCGGGAATGACGGGTGCTGAGCAATGGGCGCTCCTTGCTTCGGCCTTGCGATGCTGTTATCCTTTTTCTCTGGAGAGTTCAAGGAAAAGCCAATGTCCCGCGGAAAACCCTCATGAGCGATCAGGCGCTGCTCAGGCTTTCAGACCTTTCGCGCACCTTCCGGGTACGGCGCGGTTTTTTTGCGCCGCTTGCCCTGTTGTACGCCGTGCATGGTGTGTCCCTTGATCTGTACAGGGGCGAACGTCTCGGTCTGGTTGGAGAATCCGGCTGCGGCAAATCCACGCTGGCCCGCATGCTTGTGGGCCTGCTGGCGCCGAGTTCCGGCAGCATGACATTCGATGGACTGCCCGTGCGGGATATGGCGGCGCTGCATGGCCGTCTGCAAATGGTGTTTCAGGATCCTTTTTCTTCCCTCAACCCGCGTATGAGCGTGGGCGCTTCCGTCGGTGAGCCTCTGGCGGTCAGAGGCGCGGCAAAAGCGCAGATCCGGGAGCGCGTGGAGGAAAGCTTTCGCCTTGTCGGGCTGGCAGCGGAACAGGCGCGGCTGTTTCCCCATGAGTTTTCCGGCGGGCAGCGCCAACGCGTCGCCGTGGCGCGGGCGCTTATCACCCGGCCTGACGTGCTGGTCTGCGATGAGCCTGTTTCCGCTCTGGACGCCTCGGTTCAGGCGCAGGTGCTCAACCTCCTGCGCGAGATGCAGGAGCGCTTCGGCCTGAGCCTGCTGTTCATTTCCCATGCGCTTGCCGTGGTCGCCTTCATGTGTACGCGCATCGTCGTCATGTATCTGGGAAGAACCGTGGAACTGGCTACACGCGACGAATTTTTTCAGCAGGCCGCCCATCCTTACAGCCAGGCGCTTATTGAGGCCATGCCTTCCCGCAGTCGGCCGCGCGGCCTGCCCCCGGCGCTGCGGGGCGAACCGCCAAGTCCGCTGCAGCCGCCTGCCGGTTGCGCTTTCCATCCCCGCTGTTCCCAAACCCTGCCCGTGTGCCGCGAAAAAATCCCGGAACTGACGCAACTGGGAGGCGGCAGGATGGTGCGCTGCCACCTGTACTAACTTTGCCGCATTTCGGCGACAAGCTTGCCGAGCGTGTCCGTCTGGACGACGAGGGCGGCGATCTCCCGCGAGGCCGTTGCCATACTTTCGCGCGTATGGGCTGCAATGGTGTGTATTTCCTGAATGCTGCGGCTGACGTCTGCGCTGGCGACGGACTGATGCTCACAACTCATGCCGATGCCTTCCACATGCGCAGCCGCGTCATCGGCCATGCTGACGATTTCCCGCAAGGCGGCGCCTGACTCCGCAGCCAGTTGCGTGACCTGCTCAATGTTGGTCACGGTCATGCCTACCTGGGTCATGCTCACGTCCATGCTTTTATGTATGGCGCCCACGGATTGGCTGACATCCCCGGTGGAGGCCATGGTTTTTTCCGCCAGTTTGCGCACTTCGTCCGCCACCACGGCAAAGCCGCGCCCGGCTTCCCCAGCCCTGGCCGCTTCAATGGCGGCGTTCAGGGCGAGCAGATTCGTCTGGTCGGCGATATCGGAAATAACATTCATGATTTGACTGATGGACTTGGCGTGCGTACTGAGTTCCGTCATATCCTCCTTGAGGGCGATGGAGTTTTTCTGCACCTCATTGATGCTGCCGATAACGTTTTCCACTATTTTTTCGCCTCGGGCGGCCTTTTCCCGGGTCTGTACGGAAAAGCCCTTGGCGTTCTCAGCGTCGGTGGTCATTTTTGCGACTGTGCCGCTCATCTGCGCCATGGGGCCGGCGCTTGCCGCTACATATTCCGCCTGTCTGCCGACATCTTCCGCCGCCTGCCGGATGCATACCGTGAGGTCGGCAGAGGCATGCCGGATGGCCTCGATAGCATGTTCAAGCTGCTCCGCGGCGCTCAGAATCTCTGCATGGCTTTTTTTGGCCTCCTCGCCGGCGGTTTCAGCCTGCAATTTGGCGTCATGGGCCTGTTGCGCCTGTTCCTTCGCTTGCGCGGTGATGCGTTCAGCCTCGCTGATGCGCTCCTTCAGCGTACTCACCATCTTGTGCAGCGCATCGACAAGCAGACCTGCTTCATCCCGGCTTTGCGCCATCGAAAGAGGCGCGTCCAGCTTGCCGTCCGCCACCTGCACCGCGTACTCGGTCGCCTTGTGTATGGGCAGGGCTATCCTGCCGCCCAGCACGCTCGCCAGCACGGCGAGCAACAGGGCTATTCCCATCACGCAGGAAGCGGCTATCATCACGGCCTTCTTTTCTTGCGCCTCTTGTACCTTCAAGGATTCGCTGAGGCCCCACATGCCGATGATTTTGCCGTTAAGATCTTGTACCGGCCAGTGCATGACAGTGGAAGGTTCGCCGAACAGGTTGAGCGTGCGGAGGATTGTTTCGCCCTGCTTGAGCACCCTGCCCAACACGTCCGCATCCTGAATCTTTGTGCCAAGCACACGTTTGCCGTCCTTATCCTTGAGGGTGGTCATGACGCGGGTATCGCCGCTGAAGAGGGTGAAATCCAGTCCGGTAAGCTTATGGACGTAGTCAATGTGCTCTTCCGTGCTTAAGGAGACGCCCAAGCTCAACACGCCTACCAGGGTGTTGCCTGCATAGATGGGCGCGTCACAACGGACGGTGTGCGTCACGACGGCGGCCGGCTCAAAAAGAATGCCGACCTTGACGATGCCGTGGAGCGCCTCCTGCATGGTGGAGCGATTGCTGAGGTCGTCCCCCACCCTGCTTGAGTGGCCGCGGGCAAGCGCAATGGCCTTGGCATCGGTTATGGTAACGGCATCAAGGTGGAGATCCTTATGCGCCATCACTGCGATTTCTTTGATTTTAGCTATGTCTCGTGTTTGCAGGGCCGTCACGAGCTGGGGCATGGTGGTAAGTATTTTTGAGGCTTGCAGTACACTCTGTTGTTTCTGTTCATGGAAGTTTGCGACAACAACCTGCATCCCCTGTATTTCAGCCTGTGCGCGCGCGTTAAGCAGTTGGTTGAAAAAGATAAAGCTTATGCACAGCGCGACGATGGAGGTGACGATGACAGACGTTGTCGTGATGAACACTATTTTTTTGGAGATGGTGAGCGTCATATTGCATCCCTGCCTGTATGCATGTTTTTTACCATATCGTACAGAGAATATCGGTTTACGTCACTTGAAAGTTACGCCAAGCCGGACAGCCTGCTAATTGTGCCGCATTTCTGCGACAAGCTTGCCGAGCGTGTCCGTCTGGACGACCAGATCGGCGATATCCCGCGAGGCCGCTCCCATAGTGTTGTGGGTTTTGCCGGCGATGGCGTTTACTTCCGCAACGCTGCGGCTGACATCTGCGCTTGCGGCGGCCTGCTGCTCACAGGCCGTGACGATGCCTTCCACCTGTCTGGCCGTATCATCGGCCATGCTGACGATTTCCCGCAAGGCCGCGCCGGACTGCGTCGCACGCTCCGTGGCCTGTTCAATGTTGCTCACGGTCATGCCTACCTGGGTCATGCTCACGTCCATGCTTTTATGTATGACGCCCACGGCTTGGCTGACATCCCCGGTGGAGGCCATGGTTTTTTCCGCCAGTTTGCGCACTTCGTCCGCCACCACGGCAAAGCCGCGCCCGGCTTCCCCGGCCCTGGCCGCTTCAATGGCGGCGTTCAGGGCGAGCAGATTCGTCTGGTCAGCGATATCGGAAATAACATTCATGATTTGGCTGATGGACTTGGCGTGCGTACTGAGTTCCGTCATATCCTCCTTGAGGGCGATGGAATTTTTCTGCACCTCATGGATGCTGCTGATGGCATCTTCCACGATTTTTTCGCCTCGGGAGGCCTTTTCCCGGGTTTGGATGGAAAAATCCTTGGCGTTCGTGGCGTTTGTGGTTACTCTCACAGCCGTAGTGCTCATCTGTTCCATGGCGCCGGCGCTTGCCGCCAGATGTGCCGCCTGTCTGCCGACGTCTTCTTCCGCCTGTTGTATGCATCCCGTGAGGTCGGTCGAGGCCTGCCGGATGGCCTTGACAGCTTTTTCAAGCTGCTCCGCAGCGTTCAGCATCTCTGCATGGCTTTTTTTGGCCTCCTCGCCGGCGGTTTCAGCCTGCAATTTGGCGTCATGGGCCTGTTGCGCCTGTTCCTTCGCTTGCGCGCTGATGCGTTCAGCCTCGCTGATGCGCTCCTGCTGCGTGCCCACCATCTTGTGCAGCGCATTGACAAGCAGGCCTACTTCATCCCGGCTTTGCTCCATCGAAAGAGGCGCGTCCAGCTTGCCGTCCGCCACCTGCACCGCGTACTCGGTCGCCTTGCGTATGGGCAGGGCTATCCTGCCGCCCAGCACACTCGCCAGCACGGCGAGAAACAGGGTTACTCCCATCACGCAGGAAGCGGCTATCATCACGGCCTTCCTTTCTTGCGCCTCTTGTATCTCCAAGGATTCGCTGAGGCACCACATGCCGATGATTTTGCCGTTAAGGTCTTGTACCGGCCAGTACATGGCAGTGGAAGGATCGCCGAACAGGTTGAGCTGGCGGAGGATTATTTCGCCCTTCTTGAGCACCCTGTCCAACACACCCTCATCCTGAAGCTTTGTGCCAATCGCACGTTTGCCGTCCTTATCCTTGAGGGTGGTCATAATGCGGGTATCGCCGCTGAAAAGGGTGAAATTCAGTCCGGTAAGCTTATGGACGTTGTCAATGTACTCTTCCGTGCTTAAGGAGACGCCCAAGCTTAACACGCCTACCAGGATGTTGCCTGCATAGATGGGCGCGTCACAGCGGATGGTGTGCGTCACGACGGCGGACGGCTCAAAAAGAATGCCGACCTTGACGATGCCGTTGAGCGCCTCCTGCATGGTGGAGCGATTGCTGAGGTTGTCCCCCACCCTGCTTGAGTGGCCGCGGGCAAGCGCAATGGCCTTGGCATCGGTTATGGTAACGGCATCAAGGTTGAGCTGTTTATGCGCCATCACTGCGATTTCTTTGATTTTAGCTATGTCTCGTGTTTGCAGGGCCGTCACGAGCTGGGGCATGGTGGTAAGTATTTTTGAGGCTTGCAGCACTCTCTGCGCCTCCTGCTCCTGCAATCTCACGACAATAGCCTGTATTGCTTTTTCTCCAGCCTGCGTACGCGTATCAAGCAGTTGGTCGAAAAAGAGAAAACTTATGCCAAGCGCGACGATGGAGGAGACGAGGACAGACGTTGTTGTGATGGACACTATTTTTTTGGCGATGGAGAGTGTCATGGTGCATTCCTGCCTGTAGCTATGTGTAATTTACTATAATAGCCGCCTAAACCCCGTAGAAGTCGAAGCTATCCGGACATGCTGCCCGTGCGAATAAAATGCGTCACCAAGCTGAACACCAAATCGTTTCCGCAAAAATTCCCCTTGCGCACGTTGCGTGTGAATTCGTCCAGGCGCCCTTCAAATTCCGCAAGCAGTTCCGTCCGCAGGGCGAACATGTCTGCCTGCATGCCATAGCCGAGCCGCTCGATATACAAAGCGTTAAAACGCTGCTCCACAAACGCCTTAAGCGGCAGACTCAACACTGCCTTGCCCAGAAAGAGCGCTTCGGTCATCAGCGTATGCCCGCCGCCGCAAATGACGTAGGATGCGCCTTCCAGCAGTTCCAAAAATTCCTCTTCGGACTTGGGACGGAAGATCAAATTATCTTCGCGTCCCGCCCTGTCCTTGTAGCCGAAAATATAGCATATCCGTCTCGTGCCCGTCTTGAGAAAATCCAGCAGGCCGCGATGCGTGGAATTGCTTTGATAGACGAGCACGTGCCCCCGGTCGCAGGGCGTGAGATCCAGCACGCTGTTGCGCAAGATGGGCGGGGCGATTTTGGCGTTGTATTCCGGGCGCAACGGGGGAGCGTAAAAGGAAATGATGAGGTTTTCCTCGGTGGGCGAAAAGAGGTATTTCGGCGTCAGCCCCTGGAGAAAATAGTCAAACCACATATTCGGCGGCAGTTCGTGCCGGCAGCAGGTGATAATGTGCTGGTGATCCAGCGTCAGGCAGGGGAGGCCGCTTTGTTTTGCCGCGCGCGGCGCGAAATATTCCAAATCGGTCATACAACAGTCCGGTTTGAAATCGTCCATGATCCGCAGCAGCTTTTCCGTGATCTGCTTGCGCCGCAGCAGAATGGGCACGGCATCGGCCACGGTGGCGGGCAGATCCACCCTGTAGCTGCGGCAGACCGTGCCCAGGTTTTCCAGCCGGGCCACCGGAAATTCCTTTTCCAGCACGAAGGGAGCGTCGCCGTTGGTCACGAACAGAAAATCATGCGTCCCCAGTTGGCGGGCGATGGTCAGCCCCCGCATGGCGTGCCCATGTCCGGTGCCGTGGATGCCGTAGAGTATCCGCGCCATGATCTTCTCCTGAAACTACGCGATTACGGCATCAGCGGCGCCAGAGCAAGCCCGCAGTCCACAGGCAGGCCGCACATCAGGTTGGCGTTGGCCAGTGCCTGGCCGGAAGCGCCCCGGCACAGGTTGTCGATGACGGAACAGATGATGAGCCGCTCTGTGCGCGGATCAAGCGTCAGCCCGATATCGCAGAACATGGTTCCGCGCACGTTGCGCGTCTCCGGCAGGACGCCCTTGGGCAGCACCCGCACCCAGGGGGCGTCTTTCCAGCATTCCACATGCGCCGCATGGATCTCGTCCAGCGTGGGCTTTCCTTGGAGCTTGGCATAGATGGTGGCATGGATGCCCCGATCAATCGGCAGAAGATGCGGATTGAAGGAAACGCGCACGGGAGCGCCCGCCAGGATCGAAAGCTCCTGCTCTATTTCCGGCGTATGGCGGTGTTTGCCGAGGGAATAGGCCCGGAAGCTGTCATGCACCTCGCAGAACAGCGTGGGAACGGCGGCTTTGCGGCCGGCGCCGGATGTGCCGGATTTGGCGTCGATGACCAGATCCTCGCTGCTGATGAAGCCGTGCTTGATCGCAGCATACAAGCCCAAAATGCTTGCCGTGGGATAACAGCCGGGATTGGCCACCAGCTTGGCCCCGGCAATGGCTTCGCCGTACAGTTCCGGCAGGCCGTAGACAGCTTCCTGCAACAGCTCTCGCCGGCTGTGCGTTGTGGCGTACCATTCTTCGAACACGGCCACATCCTTGATGCGGAAGTCCGCGGACAAGTCCACCACGGGCAATCCTTGGGCACGCGCCTGTGCCGCAAAGTCCATGGCCGCTCCGTGCGGCACGGCCAAAAAGACGATGTCGCTCCGGGCGGCCGCTTCTTCGGCGTCCGGCGTTTGGATGACGAGATCCGCGCCGGGCAATTTTTCCAGAAAAGGATACTGATCGCCAAGACGTTTGCCCGCTGCGGAGCGGGAAGCTGCAAAGCTCAAGCGCATAGAGGGATGCGCCGTCAAAAGGCGGGCAAGTTCCATGCCCGTGTAGCCGGTAACGCCGACAAGTCCCGCGCGCAGTTTGTTATGCATGGTGTGGGCCTGTTGTTGGGGGAGTTTTTAAGACATACTTCATGCGCAGTTCATAGAGGATGCCGTCGATCAGGCGTCGTTCCTCATTGTCCAGGCAGGCCTGGGTCTTGGAACGCAGCATGTCGAGTACGTCGATGGTATGTTTGCCCAAGGCGAGATTTTGTTCAATCTGCCCGTTTTCGGGATTGGGAACCTCGCCGAGTTGCACCAGGGCTGTCGATGCCAGGGACAGGATAAAGGTCGAAAAGCTTACCTGGGGCATGGTTTGTTCTTCATCCAGGGAAGCAAGGGGAGGATCTTGCCGGGTGGTGTGGTTCATGGCTTCTCCTGATCTGTCAAAATCGCTCGTGCGGTTTGCGGCTCGCTACGCCACGACGGCGGGCAAATCCGGTTCCACGCCCGGCGGGCCGGCCAAGGCGGCCCGGTAGGCGCTCAGGGCATTTTCCAGGTAGTCGCGAGCGGCGGTATAGCCGTTGCAGGCGCGCAGGGTTTCGGCCAGGGCGTGGAGTCCGGCGGCGAGATCCGCCCAATCCACCCAGCCCATATGTCCTATACGCACGATGCGTCCTTTGAGCCGCCCCTGTCCCCCGGCCATGATCACGCCGTAATCCCGCGCCATGTGCCGGAGGAGTTCCGCGCCGTCCACCCCCACAGGCAGGCTCACGCTGGTAAGTCCCCACGTATAGCGAGTGGGCGCAAAGGCCCGTAGTCCAAGAGCCTGTATGCCCGTTCGGGCCATCATGGTCAGTGCCCATTGTTTACGGTATACAGTTTCAAGTCCGTACGACAACATGCGATCCAGGCTGGCTTGCAAGCCCAAAAGAAGGCTGACGGGGGACGTGAAATGCGTCTGGTTTTTTTCCAGATTTTCCCGTTCCTTGATCAGGTTGAAATAAAAACAGCCCTCCGGCACGGTGGCGGCCTTTTCCCAAGCGCGCTGCGAAAGCGCGATCAGCGCAAGGCCCGGCGGGCACATCAAACCCTTTTGCGAACCTGTAATCAGGCAATCGATGCCCCAGGCGTCCATCGGGCACGGGGAAATGCCGACTGCGGAAACGCCGTCCACAACCAGCAGCAGATCCCGCTGCCGGGTAAACTTGGCTATTTCTTCCACCGGGTGCAGCACGCCTGTGGAGGTCTCGGAAAGCTGGACAAGCACGCCGCGAATATCCGGCTGTTCATCCAGAATGTGTTTGACGGCTTCGGGATCGATGGACTGGCCCCAGTCCGCTGAGAGCGAAATGACGTTGAGCCCGCGGGATGCGGCTATTTGCCGCCAGCGTTCGCCGAATGCCCCGGCTTCGGCCACCAGTACGCGCTCACCCGGCGCGAACAGACAAAAGATCGCCGCGGTCATGGCGCCGGTGCCTGAACAGGAAAGCGGCAACACCGGTTGGTTGGTAACGAAAAGCGTTTGCATTTGTCCGCGCAGCTTGTGCAAAACCTCTTGAAAGTCGGCTTTGCGGTGATGAAGCATCTCGCCGGCCATGGCCAGGCGCACCTCAGCGGGAATCGGGGTCGGGCCCGGAGTAAGCAGACGCTGTTGTTGCAACATGGCGTGTCCTTATTGACTCCCCCGCCTGTCCCTCGGGGTGTTGATCGCATCCTGATACGCCTGGGGGGTCATGGGCACAGGCTCGGCGAAGCGCACGACGAGTTTGACCGAACGCTCCAGATCGGTGAATTCCCACTTGTGGCACATGTCAATCAAGGTGGCGTGTTTATCGGCATTGCTTTCAAGCACCGTGCCGAAGGCCTTTATGCAGAGGCTGCCTTTGGAGGTCAGATTGTTCTGCTTTATGAACTCCATATCTTTTGTGGAAATAGGGCGCGAAATAATCGTGAGGGTGTCTCCGCTGACGGTAAAGGCGAACATGCCTGTGGCCTCGGTGAGATAATAGGGGGAGACATAGACGAATTTCGTTCCGAAACTGTGTTCGTCGAGCATCATGGTTTCCACCTTGCTTTGCGGGCGCTCTTGGATGACGCGCTCAAATTCGCGCATGACGGAAGAGGCAAGTTGCCGGGGATTATCCGTCCCCTGCTTGTATGTATCGGAATAACTGGCAGCCATGTGCATTTTACCAATAAAATCGACAGAATATGCGTTGTTGCTTACAGAAAGCGTGGCGATGTATTTATCCGGCACAAGGCAGCCGCATAGCGCAAAGCACACGAGCAGACAGAGGCAACAGGGCGTCAGGCGTATGTTCACGAGAACCCCCTCATTTCAGAAAGCTTGTGAAAGCGTGTAGGTGTTTTTACAGAATAAATTCCGGCTTCGCAAGCCGAGAGAAGGGGTTGCGATGCGGTGCGCGTTTTTTGGCAGCTTTTGGCGCATTGACGGCATGGCCGGAAGAGCGTAAAGAGAGCTTCTCCGCACTGGCGGAAGCCTGATGGGGATGTAGCTCAGCTGGGAGAGCGCAGCGTTCGCATCGCTGAGGCCGTCGGTTCAATCCCGTCCATCTCCACCACCATGCCACTTCATAAAGTCCCACAAAGCCTTAAAAAGCATTGTGGGACTTGGCTTTTGCGCAAGCGCGTTATCTCATGCAATCACATAAGACGACTTGACAGCACAGCAAAAAGCTGTACTATCCGATGTGCTTTCCCACTTCGTTGAAGCCGGGCACAGCAATACTTTTGCTTTGTGCTGCAACGATTTTGTACCATGTGCTGTACCCGTCCTTCAAAACAACATGGGATAGTACAGTAAGGAGAGGATACCCACATGAAAACGAAGCTGACGGACGTATTTTTGAAGTCCCTGAAGGCATCGGAAAAAATCCGCAAGTATTCCGATGGGGGTGGCCTATATATTCAGGTATCACCCGCTGGCGGCAAACATTGGCGTATGTTTTTCCGCCACAACGGCAAGCCCAAAACGCTATGTATTGGCGAATATCCCGCCGTACCGTTGAAAGATGCACGGCAAAGGCGCGATGCAGCCAAGGAACAGCTTGCCAAGGGCATCGACCCCGCCACGCATAAACAAGCATTGAAGACCGCTGTCCGGGCGGAAACTGAAAATTCCTTTGAAGTGATCGCACGGGAATGGTTCGCCAAGTATTCCGCTGGATGGACTGATTCAAACAAGATAAAGGTACTTGCCCGGCTGGAAAACTATATCTTCCCCTTCATTGGCGGGAAAGCTATTCGGGAAGTTGCCGCACCGGAAGTGTTGGAAGCTTTGCGGCATATTGAAAAGCGCGGTTCGCTGGATACCGCGCATAGGGCTTTACAGGACTGCTCCCGCATTTTCCGCTACGCCATTGCCACAGGCCGGGGCGAAAGGGACACCGCCGCCGATCTTCGCGGCGCGCTACCTCCGGCAAAAGGCAGCAATTTTTCAGCCATTACGGAAAAAAAGGCTGTAGGCGCTTTGTTGCGGGCTATCGACGGGTACGAGGGTGGTATTGTTGTAGCTTCTGCGTTGCGCCTTGCCCCGCTAGTTTTTGTGCGCCCCGGCGAGTTACGGCAAGCTGAATGGGCTGAATTTGACCTTGAAGGCGCAGAATGGCGTATACCGCCGGAACGCATGAAAATGCGGCAAGTTCACATTGTCCCCCTTGCCAGGCAGGTGATAGACATTCTGGAAGACCTGCGCCAGTACACCGGCCATGGACGCTACCTGTTCCCCAGCATGCGGGCCAACTCCGCGCCCATTAGTGACGCTACACTTTTGGCG
>Ga0123357_10006612_pt1 | contig 14190 bp, 13 predicted proteins | sample TergutEmb28metaG_FD_89873 | JGI IMG/M metagenome (GOLD analysis project Ga0123357, IMG submission 89873) | Embiratermes neotenicus P4 segment gut microbial communities from Petit-Saut dam, French Guiana - Emb289 P4 | ecosystem: Host-associated > Arthropoda: Insects > Digestive system > Gut ... | reverse complement strand
ACACACACACACACACACACACACATACACACACATACACACACCACACACCCACACACACACAAAACACACACACACACAACACACACACAACAACAACAACACAACACACACACATAATACATACATACACACACACACACACCACACACACACACCCACACACACACACAACACACACACACACACAGATTGCATGGTTGTGTTTCCACGGCAACAATGTTTATACGAACACGCCACAATGTTACGTTATACGTACACTGTCGTGTTGAATTTCCTGTTAGTACCCTGCGTTATTACGTTCATAATGGTATAATTTTCAGTGTAAAGCAGCCTTGAAAATCTGTGATTTCTTAACACTTCAGGTGAAGGCATTGCGATCCTTCGAAACGTACAGAAATTAACTTAACGACACTGCTTAATATCCTAGAATACGTGATTATTTAGCAACACCGTTGCGATAATTACAAGTTTCACGTATTTAAATTTATTCCAGCGACTTAACGCGTGTAGTTAATACAGCTTCGGCGAATGAGTTGATAATCATAGTAGTGTGATTGAACCCTGGTCATCTGAACTGTCATGAATTCTCTATTGAACTGTAGCTGTGGCACAGGTACTAAGAGAGCGGATTGTGGATTTTGCAATTCTTCTACCTCTTTTTGGCTTGTCACAATTTAAGTCCTTATATTTGACTAAATATAATTATAATACGACGAATCATTTACACGGGGGATCAATCTGTTTCAAGGCCACTATCTACGTGTGAGAGTAGGCCATAACAACGGAGATCCAAACCCCGAACTGGATTTGAACCAGTGACTCCAGTGTTTGAAAGATCCTAAAGTGTAATACTCTCAGAGCTCTATTCTATTATATCGGGTAGGATGTATTAAACTATTTAGTGGAAGAATACACAATTATTTCTGTTTTAGGAGTCGGCCAAAGCCGTCTTTATTGGGAACCAAACGTCCTGTTAATGCTCACAACTGCATAGCGAAAGAGTGTGTTGAAATCGTGGATTGGGTGATATTACAAGGCAATTAAACGCGAAAACACAATGAAAAGAAATGTATTTTGAAAACCACTGTTACGGTTCTCAAATGGCAGAGCCATGTTTGCAAACCTGCTTCTTAATGAAGGCACAGAACATTTCGTTTACGGCGTGTGGTGTTAGAGTTCGCCCCACAGACAGCGGTTGCCTATAAGCTACCGAGGCCATTGTCTGTCTGGGAAATTATACTGATGTTGAAATGTTTGTAGTCCGTGTGTTGTGTGCACTGCTGTAACCACAAAGAACTCAGAGGTAAGCAGCACTTCGAACACGAGTGATGTTTGGGCTGCCTAAATGGAAGGCGTTATAAGACTTGTAATTGCTTCTTTTGCCGATTTCAGTGGCCGCGCCGTCTAAGGCGTGGGTCTACGGCCGCTCGCTTGCTGGGATTGTGGGTTCGAATCTCGCCGGGGGTATTGATGTCTGTGTTAAGTGTTGTGTGTTGTCAGGTAGAGGTCTCTGCGATGGGCTGATCACTCGTCCAGAGAAGTCCTACCGACTGTGATGCGTCGTTGTGTGTGATCTAGAAACCTCAAGAATGAGGAGACCATGGCCCGCGTTGGGCCGCAGCGCCACAGGAAAAAAAAATGCTCTCTGTTGATCACTATGCTTCGAATTTTATATAGGTATTTTGAAATGAAATATAATTTATTTGATGTGTGAATTTTCGTACGGAGTTACTTTTGGCTGCCTAATACGTAATATTACATAAGCCTTATACCTATTTATATCGATTAATTGCCGACCTTTTATAATCAATTAACAGAAACAAGTAGGAAAGAGAATTAATTTTTAAACCTTTGTTTCAGAAACTTGTCTGTTTTCCTTCCATGTCTGAGAATTTAGTGAATAAAATAAACAAGGCTTTAACTTCACTTGTTGAATTGTATTTGAAACTTGAGCTCTCACTTGAAGGAAGTTATTGAGGGTGTCAGAGAACAAAATCCTGAAGGAACTGCTCGGTTCTGAGACAGATGAAGTAGCATGGAGGAGGAGAAAACTACGTAATGAAGAGGTTTATGATATACTATATACTCTTCGCATAATATTTTTAAGTCGAAAACATAAAGGTTGGGAGATGGGTGGAACAAGTAACTCATGTAGGGGAGACCAGAAATGCATACAAAATATTAGTTTAAAAATCCTGGCGGAAAAAGAAGAACTTGGGTTAAGTAGGCGTACATGGGAGGTGGCTACACAATAAATGTTTGAGTAACAGAATGTGAATTATAGGTGTGGAATTCATTCGCCCCCTTCATGGTGGATTCCAGGGGCAGGATTGTTTGAACAGTGTAATGTACCTATGTAATAAGAACTAAAAATGCACACTTTTACATTAATTTTTAAATTTAATTATAGTGTCTTCGACAGGTTTCGAACATCGAAGTGTTCATCCTCAGGAAGACTTGTACATTCAGTTTTATGGTATTTCTTTCGTGCATCCATGTAAGCAGTTTGGTGGATGGCGGGATGCGCTTGCTACACATCCTGTCATCGACGAGACTGCTTATATGGATGCATGGTATATGTATATATATATATATATATATACGCCATAAAACTGCATATACAAGTCGTCCTGAGGATGAACACTTGGATGTTCGAAACATGTCGAAGACACTATAATTAAATTGAAACATTAATGTAAAAATTATACAGTATGTTATTTCTTATTACATAGGTATATCACAAAGCACGGTTCAAAAAACGTAAAGACTATAATGTACCTTCGCATTTTGTAACACTCATGTAATATTTTCACCAACTATGCAGACAAAGAACTCTTCCGAAACGTCAGCTACTCTTTACCATTTGACAGGACGTGATCTCTGCAAAGAGCAGAGTCGTCATCAACGCCGTTGTTAAAATTTTAAATCACGCATTACCTACTGGCATCTCAAGAAGACTTAGTTATATTAAGTTGGTGTATGTGTATGTGTAACATGTCACTATCATATGTTTTTAAGTATGTTTTGAAAGACGCTGTCAATTACTACTATTATATATACCGTCAGTGACAGAGAATGAAGCGTAGGTAGACTGATGCAGATAAGGAAAAGAGGAGTACTTCAGGAGAAACTTGTTCCATTGCCAATTTGTCCATCGCAAATCGCGCATGGATGGGGTTGGGAATGAATCTGGTCCTCCGCGTTGAAAGGCCGGTGACTGACCGCCTGAACCCTTTCACGGCCTACAAAACATTAAAAAAGTCGACACTTTTATTACATACTATAAATAATTTTATGGTTTGAAGGTAGTTTCTATTAATTCACGAAATTAACACACATTTACCTACCTGCGTTCTGCAATTTTTATCGTCGCTTTGAATGTGAGTCCATTTTAGGCGAGTTCGCAAAATTACGAAAAACGAATATTAGCTTCGTAGGTCTGTCTGCCCGTCCGTTTCGTCTGTCCGCACGGAACAACTTGGCTCCAACTTGACGGATTTTCATGAAATTTGACATTTGAGTATTTTTAGAAAATCCATCTAGAAAATTCAAGCCACATTCATATTTGAAGAGAATAACGGCACGAATTTCGAATAACGTTATTAAACATAAAATGTGTGGTTTGATTTTTTCTACAACAGTTATTTGCATCATTTCTCATTCTGAGAAGAACTGGTAAAGATGTGACCAAAAATGTATATTGGTCTCCATATAAAGTACCCGTTATTCTTGTCAGATTTTAATTGAAGCAGAATTTTCTCGACGGATTTTGTAAAAGCATTCAGATATCAAATTTCGTGAAAAATGCATCCGGTGGGAGCCGAGTCGTTCCATGCGGACAGACGGACGGGCATGACGAAGCTAATAGTGGCTTTTTGCAATTTTGCGAAATCGCCTACAAATTGATGCCGTGTCGGTACTTCACACTCTTCTTGTTCCTATTTATTATGCAATTACAAATACTGAAATTGAAACATTCACAAATATGGATTTGAATACAGCTAGGTAAAAATTCTTATCAAGTCTAGCATTTTAGAAGTTAGACAATGTAAACAGACATACGAAGTCACCCTTTAAACCATTAACCCTTTAAACGCCGAGTTAAATCCCATCTTCCATCTGCTGGCATTTTTAGGGACTCACCATATTCTCCACGTTAGCAGGATAAGGGTTAATGGGCTGCTCTGGCTGCAGCTCGCCCGCGGACTAGCTGCCGCTGTCTTCCCACAACTTTGTTTAGCTGCGCTTATCCAACGTGCAAGGTTTTTGGTAGGATGCAACCCGCTCATTTTTCTCAAAGTTTGAGTCCGTCACGAGTACTTGAATTTGGTATGATTTCATTAATATCCTTTTACATAATGTACGTTATCTCGAAACAAAAACTTTTTTTTCTCAACATTTCTGGGAGGGTTGTAATATGGACGAGCCGCCCCTGATGCAGACAGATTCCGAACTTGCTGCCAGAGTTCGTAACTGTGGTGAAGTTAAATGGCCATACTAATGTCAATAGATCTTGAGGGCTATCAATATATACAATAAAATACGAAGGTTTGCGTGTTCCACTCGGAATGTCGTGTTTAGTGTGATATTGACTTTATTTATGCGAGTAAATATAATTGGGAATAATAATAATAATAATAATAAGGTGATGCCAGTAATAATAGGGGCGACTGGGACTATTTTAAAGTCATTTAGAAAATATGTGAGCAACATACCAGGAAAACATGAAGTTAAGGAACTCCAGAAAACAGCCATATTGGGCACTGCACACATACTTCGGAAAGTACTAATGTAAAAGTACAATAGATTCAACACAGAAACTAACGATTTAAGCACCATGAATAATAACAACAGAATAGCTGCAACACTGTATTCCCTAGGGACATAGTTTGTTTGAGGAATATAAATATAAATTCCCTGCATAAAGGAGATGATGATGATGATGATAATAATAATAATAATAATAATACTGTGTCTGGGTTTCATACAGCATGGTATGGTTGTTCAACAGTGTAGTGCAACATTGTTGGTACATTCTTTTATCAGATAAAATAATTGCTATCCCTCAGGTACGGGCATTTCGAAGCCATCCATGTACGTTAGAATAACAACGAAGCTTATTGGTCGCATTTCAAGTCCTTGTCGTCTGTGACAAAACTCACAAAAGAGAACCCCCAAGAAACCTTCACTAAGGGACGGAAGGCCATTGTTCCAGGATTCGTTAGGTTGCGAATATCTGTGGGCAACAGACGGAGGAAATGATAGTCTTGTAGACTATTTCCTAGAATGCATATGGAAAGTATTTAGAGGTTTCTGTTCTGGCAATTGTGAGTTCAAGGCTCGCATTCGGGTAAGAACTGTAACCGCAATAGGGCGTTCCGATAGATCCAAGGAAGCGGTCTCAGTTCATACCATTCAGATGTATACCACATTGAGTTCTTCTGGCAAGAATTTGCGTTTAGTTCATATTAACAGGCGAGGAGGACGAGTGTCGGCTGAGGTGTGCTAGTGATCGGATCGGTAGGCATTTATGCTGATTTGTAAATGTACCAACTAATTCCTAATCAGTTACCTGGGCTATATAAACAGAAAAACAGTGATAATAAAATAAAAATTAAGATATAACCAACAGACGACTTTATCAGTTTCGATGAACCCCACCCGTATCCCGAAGAAGTCTCACCTTTTACGCTGAGCTAGACAGGGCACAAAACGTAATAGAGTGATCGTGAACAATACGCAGTTGGCAAATTTTCGGAGGAATGTTCTGCCTCAGACTTCAGGGTATTATTTATGTTGGTGTAGCCTTCCTTGTCTTTGTGTTACCTGCCTTACTTTTTAGGATAGTACGGGAATAAAACTTTCTTACTACTTCAGGGGTTATGGTTTGAGAATATCATGTAAACGTAACAATTTCCGTATCTCGCTGAAAGGGTATGTCTTCTCTGGTCGGTGAGAGAAACTTTCACTTCTCATGAGTAGAACTTATCTATTTATGGCTTGTCTATAACAGAACTGAAAATCAATACTGAAAATGTACTGACTGGTTTGACTTATTAAGAGGTTGCATTGCAAGGTCAAAGGATTAGCTTTTCTTAAAATGATTTGGATAAAAATGATTGAGAGTCTGATCAATGGAGGGCTTCTGTTTTAGTAGTGTTGTACCTTTGGGGTGTAATTTCAGAGAGTTAGTTAGAGAATACTCCCACCAGACCGAACTTCTAATGGGCCTAATGTATGTTAAATCATTCAGTCGCACATCTCAGAGCTGTTCCAGGGCTGTCAGTGTTGGTTCATAATTCTACTACTTGCGACTCACAAAAGTCTTCCTGTTAAATCCCTGGAACCTGTGTGTGCGTGGGGTCAGAAGTTTCCGTGTGTGAGCACTGTGATACGACCTCAAAGTTCAGAGGCGAGTAAGTCTCTCGTTCGCTCTGTCGCCTTTAGGGAATTTGGATCTAATCTCCACTGGCCTTTCTGCTTTTGCTGCACCTTCCTGCCATTCTGTAACTGCAAGTAACCAAACCTTCAGTCCAACCACCCGGACGGACCTTCTCTTCCACTGTTCCCGTCAGGAAGTAACTCCACTTCCGCTGCTGCAGCATTTTAGAGGCCAGAAGAAGAGTTTCCTTTGTCAGACGGACGCTCATTGTCCTCGACCATCTCGTGATGTGGCTGAATATGTGAGAGAGGTTGCACGCCCGCGATAAGCATCTACTGAAGTAGTGTGAAATGTGCTGCCATGTGGGGGCGAGCGCACCTGTAGTATTTAAGTATTTAAGGGTGGCAGTGAAAGGAATGTCTGTGGCGCGAGAGTGAAAAAATTTGCTTTATAATGCAGTACTTGTTACGCGATTCTGTGTACAAGTGCAGGAAAGTATTAGTTTATAATATGCCAGTAAGGAAATTTTTTAATGTATTCCATAAGCTACAACGTGTCTGAGTATGTGTATGTACTCCTGTGTGTATATGCGTATGTGCGTGTGTGTGTGTGTGTGTGACCGAGTGTGGAACATAAGTAGTCCGATTCGTTAACACAAGAAAGGGCTTGTACTTTTTGGGCGCGCTCGAAAAATAGCGAAAAGCGACTATTAACTTCGTCGTGTTGGTCTGTCCATCCGTCCGCATGGAACAACTCGGCTCCAACTGGAAGGATTTTCATGAAATTTTGTATTTGAGTATTTTTAGAAAATCTGTCGAGAAAATTCAAGTTTCATTAAATTCTGACAAGAATAATGGGCACTGTACATGAAGACCAATATACATTTTTGATTATATCTCGCCGAGTTCTTCTTAGAATGAGAAGTGTTTCAAATAAAAGTAGTAGACAAAATAAAAAAAAAATTATATTCAATAGCCCCTTTTTCGAAAACAGGTAGCGGGTTCGATTCCCGATGGGGTCATTAGGATTTTTCATTCAATTAATCTCTCCGGGATATCTCTTTGGGTGGGGTGAAGGCGGCCGGAGCGTAGAGCTGAAAACCTTGCCACCTTCATGTGCTGATTATCTACACATTCTTGACGCCTCAATCTCCAGGAGCCCCACGGGGCCTGTTCGGGCCTGTAATGGAGTGTCTGGGGGTGGGCTGGTCACTTTAGAGGAGATAAAAATCTGGAACCGGACCACGAATAAACGATGTAATTGTGAAGTTCTCAGACCGTACAGCAGTGCTTTCTATGACGTAATGTGGAAAAATATTTTAGAGCCGAGTGGGCCACATGACAGTATGGCACATGCGCATTTTATGCTGGATACCAAAGGCTACAAACACACACTTAGGATATGTAATACTCATTGCTTTTACACTGTAACAATGGTTGCACGAACACACCTCAATGATGCGTTTATACGTAAATTGCCTGTCTTGTTAAAATTAAGTGCTGTGTGATGGAAAATACGGCTATGTGCTGAAGCTCATGTGCTGTATTTTTCTGATTCTGTAACATCTTAACCGAAAATAACAGACAAATAAAACTTGGATATAAGAGTGCGCCAACATATTCTACACACTACAGGAAAAAGTATGTGTGTTAAAAAAGGTAAAACGCAAATTTCTTTCTGTATACGTGATGGGGGCATGGAGACTATGAAGGTACAGCTGCACTTATTCTTAACCTCAGCTCTAGGTGGAGATAAGTGGTCAGCTTAATGACCCAGCCATTCTACCCTCAGGGAAAGACCGCGTATTATCCGTGAGTAGGAGGCCGGTGGTCCCCAGAGTCGGTCTGAGCGTATTGGAAAAGCGGTAAATCTCTTGCCTCAGCCGCTTTTCGAACCCCGGATCGTCCAGCCCATAGCCTGTTCTCTCTACCAACTACGCTACCCCACCTCCTGTATATGCTGTATATGAATAGAAACAATGCACATTATCTTTACACTGGTGATTGCTGCATCGCAGTCCTATTCCTGTATAACTGCTGTACTGATATGTCATTAGCAGTTCTGTCTACAGATGGCAGTGCGTATGTTTCTGGTTTGAAATTTTACGATTGGCAAGTTTTGCAATAGCCTTCCATTTGACATGTAAATTAAGTTTAAACACTTGCAGTCAGAGATCACAAAGCGTGCTTCTTTGTCGTCAGAGCTTCGCCGAGGTTGCGCAGTGTTGCATAAACACTGGAATAAGTCCAAATATCTCGCGGAACATTTCGATGTTTGGAAGTATGTATCTTTACTTACTTACTCTATGGTGCAGAGTCCTTCTTGAGAAGCTAACTGGTTTGCAGCTAGTCAAGAAATTCCCGGCATTTCACGGAACCTGAAGGTCCATTACCGCACTCACAAGCGTCCGCCACCTGTCTCTATCCTGGGCCAGCCAAATCCTGTCCATATACCCACATCCCACCTCTTGGAGATCCATCCCAATATTATCCACGCATCTACGCCTATGTCTCCCCAGTGGTCTCTTTCCCTCCGGTTTCCCCACCAAGACCCTATACACCCCCCTCTCCTCACCCATAAGCGCCATATGCCCAGCCCATCTCATTCTTCTCGATTTTATCACCCGCACAATATTGGGTGAGGAGAACAAATCATTTAGCTCCTCGTTATGCAATCTCGTACATTTCCCCGTTACTTCGTCCTTCCTAGGTCCAAATATTCTCCTCGACACCATTACATAACTTACGTATCCATTTGTTGTCAGTGCCGGTCCCAGTGGCCGCACGTTCTAAGGCGTGGGTCTGCGGCTGCTCGCCTGCTGACATTTTGGGTTCGAATCCCACCGGCGCATGGATGCTTGTCTGTTGTGAGTGTTGTGTGTTGTCAGGTAGAGGTCTCTGCGACGAGCTGATGGCTCTGCCAGAGGAATCCTACCGACTGTGATGCGTCGTTGCGTGTGATCTAGAAACCTCGTGAATGAGGAGTCCCTGGCCCACTGGGGGCTGTCGCTCCAAAACAAACAATTTTTTATCAACACGATATCTCGAAAACGAGCCAGATTTTTCGTTTGTCCCCCCCCCCCCGGGGGTCCCCGGCCGAATTTTCGAATTTTGTTTTTAGATCAGGCCCTTTTCTTGCAAAATGTTCACCTGCTCAGGATTCCGAATCTGACTGTCATCTCTTGAAACACTATTACTCCAGAACTTACACACCATCGTCACATAATAGAAAAATGAACGCAAAATGAGGGGAAATGTCTTGATAAGCAGTGGAATAATCTGGAGAACGAACCTGCCTCTGAGCAGACTATTCTTCGTGTACAGCACCTGGGGAACCATTTCTGTGTTTACTGTATTTGTAGCTAATTGTAAAGCGATGTGTTATCAAATTCGCGTGTTTGTTGCAAAGACGCGTTTTCAAAGTCTGCCGAATATGAAACACAGTTAGTAGAACCGATAAAAGAACATGGTGGTACCGTGAAACATATATATATATATATATATATATATATATATATATATTTACCACCTTGTTTGCAGAACGTAATTGTTCTCGACACTAGTCAACAGCGAGTTTATAACATTATCATAACAACAAATCGTGTTCGATGTTTATTCACTAAGCTCCGATATCAATGAGGTCATTGTTCAATGATCTTGCTGCATGTTGAGCCACGCGGATATGTGAAACCTTTTTTAATTGTATGGTCACAATTCGCTGGGCTTGGAGGTTCTATACATATCAACTCTGATTTCAAGACCACGAGGGAGCGATTGTCTCTTCATTTAGAACGATGTATCTCTTTACTTTAGTCGTCCATCCTCAGACGTATCTCTTTACTTAGCTTTCCCTCCTCATTTCAGTATGGTCTACATAAACACATCGGGTCTGAGAGTTCTACTTTCCACGGTTGATGTACCATAACATATAGTCCTTTTTTGTTACTAAGTTGCTTGCCACATGTTAAAGCAAACATAAATTCTAAACGGTTCCGACAGTGGTATGTTACGTTCAGGGTGGCTGGTTTGCTGGACTTTGCCCAGTGTCTAGTATTCAGAACAAACCATATCTTTTGGGAAAGGCATCTGTTTACGTACAAAGGTGAAAATAAATTTTCAGAAAATATTTGACTTTAGCTCTTCCTTGTTTACCAAAGTAAGATAGTTCTGAGTATCTGAAACGTTATGTTCTGTTAAGAATCTTAGGCGACTGGAAAATTCTAGAAACTCAGCAATCATAAACGTAAGTGATAACTTCAAAAGAAAGTTGGTATATTTGTCCCTCTCCACACCTGGAGTCATATGGGGGAGGGGGTAGAAATACGTATATATCTTCACTAATTTTTTACCTCGGGGCTAGATGGAAGTGAGTGGTCAACATCACACCACAGGAGCTTGATCTCCGGGAAAGAAACCCCTGGTAACCATTGGATAGGAGGCTGGGTAGGCCGCAGAGCCGGTCCGGACCATTTTGAGAACAAAAAAAAATGCCTTTTTCTTGCTCGGATTCGAAACCTGGATAAGCCAGCACGTAGCATAGTCTCTTCACTGACAGTGCTATCCCGACTACTTTAAGGGCAGTTAGATGCACATTAAGCGCAGATACTAGTTGCCTAGATTTCTTCTTTCTTTCTTAGCCTGACTTCTTCTATCTACTGTAGCCATAGAGGGTTATTGTTATACCTAATCACACCCAAGAACACACATACACGCGGTAGGGCTCCTCTGGACGAGGGATCAGCCCGTCGCAGATACCTCTACCTATCAACACACTACACTGACAAGAGAAAGACATCCATGCCTCCGGCGGGATTCGAACCAACTATCCAAGCAAGCGAGCGGCTGCAAACCCACGCCTTGGACCGCGCGTCCACTGGGATCGGCCTGCCTAGGTTTATAAATTATAAATGCAACTGTTATAGTACATGAATTTTGTTAGGCCTGTCTTACTTAAGACCTGTGTGCTGTATGTAGTAGTGACGGGGGTATCTGTATTGCCAGTGACTAAGTATAGGCTGTATTCTTCTGACAGCCATCGTACATATGTTAATTGAGGGTTATTTGCTCCTTCACTTCATGAGGTCATATACTGACTGAGAAATATTAGTCAGTGGACTAGTCAAAAAATATCTCACATGTTATAGAGCTGAACATCCATAACCGTGCTCACAAGACTACGTGTACCATTGGGCCTCATACTGGGCCAGATGAACCCATTCCTCATAGTAAAACTCTATGTACCTACGGTTCTTTTTGATGTAACATGACGAGATCTGCCAAGTAGTCTATTTCCTGGACGTCTGGCAGATGAACTTTTGCATACGTTTCTCATTTCGTTACTTCCGTCCCCCATGTCGGTCCCTTGGCATTGCAAAATTTAGCGAGGAACAGCAAGCAAATTACGAAGGCTCCATGTGGTATAATTTTTTTTTTTCATTCTTCTACAACATCTCTTTCATAAACCTACACATTCTGCTTACCATCCTATTCTGAAATACACGCATCTGGGAATGTTTGTATTTTTCTTCAGCATGAGAGACCAGTTTAACATTCCGTAGCTTGCTAGTTTCTTTCTGCGCTATGGATCTCTTGGCCGTCCGCACAACACTCCTTCCAGTTTTCGAGGCACACCTCTTGTCGGCTGTTCGCGACCACTTAATGTATTTGAAGCTGTTTTTATGCCTGTGGGCCACCTGCTGAGTCCGCACCGTGCTGTAGTGATAGAGGACACACTTAACACGAAACTATATAATTATGTGTGTACTCCATTACACGTTCATCAGTCTAATTTTCTAATTTCATGTTTTTCTATGTGTAAATAAGAATGTAAAGTACGAACAGACTACCTCAATAATAGGTATATCTTGACACCTTTACTTCTTTATTTATGTATTTATGTATTTATTTTCCTTTAATTCCCCTCCTCCTTCCCCCTCCTTCCTACCGCTTCGCCGACTTGCGGTTTAAGTAATACGTTTCTAGAAGAGGACCGTCTTTGCAGTCTGAGGTTGTGTGAAGACCCACGTCTTCTGGGACGTGACGTGTCAAGCGAGTAGCTTTCGGGATTCCGAAGAATCGTAGTGCATTCATCTTCAGGTTCAAGCAGTCCAAGACTTCTTGGACTAATTGACTGCTCGCCCAACATCACGTGTCGCATCCTAGAAGAAATGGTTCTCAGGCCCGTATTTATTGCTGACTTGTGGCAGTTATTAGCACCATATAATATAAATGTGTTTTGAAACTTCATTACACTAATTACTTGAACAGTTCGCTAATGGCCTAAATGTGCGCGGTTTTGGGCCGCTCGAACACGGAATACATATTTTTCAAATTTCGATTAGTCTTGTCTTCACTTTATCTTGTCCTGTGTAATGTGGTCCTACATTCCGCTCGTTGATGTCTGGAGTCGAAAGAATTTCTGAATCAGAACAATGCAGAGGACTGACTCGCGCTGCAGGCTGAAGAGAATACATGTCTTGTTTGAGGAATTGCTTGCTTTCGAGGTGTATTATATTGGTACGGCCCGATCTGGTTGGTTTCTGACTTTTATGCAAGAGGTAGAGCCTGGATAGCTTAGCCGCTGTAGTGACCAGGCTACGGGTTGGACGTTAGAGTAACTGAGTTCGATTCCCGGCAGGTCGAAGATTCATATCTTCTTCAAAGCGTCAGAAGGAGCTAAGAGGCCTATTCAGCCTCCTTATTCAATGAGTGCCGGTTGTTCTTTCCCCGGGGAGTAAAACGGCCGGAGTCTGAAGCTGACAACCCTCCGTCTAATTTTTGGGTTGCGAATGGGTGGAGTTATACCTTCACTTCTTCATATGCTTTCATGCCGTGCACAACAACAACAACGACGACGACGACAACAACAACAACAACAACTTTACTTGTGTTTGAAATGTATACGTTTCTAATCTCTACCGAGGCACCGGTTATTCTGAGTGATGTTCGTGAGTTTTCTCACTTCCACCAGACAATAGTGCTTTGAAGTATTCGAGTGTCAGTCTTTTTCCACATCCTCTTCATTATCAATTGTTGTTCCACCAAGTTCTGTAGGCCTATAGGCTAATCTGACCTACTGAGAGGGCCATTAAATAAATCGTAAATAAAAAATATTGACACTGCCCTTGGCACATCAGTGTTGGAGATAACTTTTTTCTTTTAACCCACCAACAGCGCTGTGCACTTTAGTTTGTTGCTGAATGACCTTAATTTTACGTGGTTGGCGAAACTACAACAGAAAGTTTTATACTCTTTGTTTTTTAGCTCTGCCGTCCGTGGCACCTGCTTGTCTGGGGGTGGTACATGATTTACAAGTTATTTGTGGTCGCGTGGTCTGCGGGGGTGAGTTGCGAGAGAAGTTGACTCCACTGGGAGCAAAGTAGACCGACTGCTAGTGTAACGACATAGAACATTCTCAGCACGAACAGCACGACTTGCCTTTTTTACTGTGGACACACGAGCACACACGCTTCTGACAGCTGGCATTTGTTGCGCCAGAAGAAATTTGAGTGTTGATCTATGCATACCAACACTTCCGATTCTGTTATTCGTGTAGAAGTATTTCATAAATGTAGAGAAATTAAAAAAAAAATGTTCACATTTTGTGCATATGACTCCAAGAGCAGGGAGAAATTACAAAATTTAGATACACCCCTGATAGTTACGGTAATTTAATAAAGAGAAATGGAAGGGGGGGGGGGGGGGGGTTTGTTTAGGGAGAGGGGGGGGGATTTTTTTAAAAATTTGGAAGGGGTACTTCTACGTTTAAAAAAACCCCCCCCCCCCCCCCCCCCCCTTCCTTTCTTT
>Ga0123357_10006610_pt1 | contig 14192 bp, 13 predicted proteins | sample TergutEmb28metaG_FD_89873 | JGI IMG/M metagenome (GOLD analysis project Ga0123357, IMG submission 89873) | Embiratermes neotenicus P4 segment gut microbial communities from Petit-Saut dam, French Guiana - Emb289 P4 | ecosystem: Host-associated > Arthropoda: Insects > Digestive system > Gut ... | reverse complement strand
GATCCCCGAGATACCTTCCTGGCCCGCTCATCACGATATCCTCCATGACACTTCATCATGGAACGTATCGGCCAAAACGACAAGCGATCAGGAAAAAACGACCTGTAATGATGCTATAGTCTCAAAAAAATACACGTTTATCCTTGTGCGGGATTTACTTCTGATTTCGGATTTTAATCGGATTAAAGTCGGATTTTCGACAACTTCTCCAACGCCTTTTGACATCTGCCCTTCATCGCGTATTCGCTGGTATGGTCGATGATGTATTGCAATATCTTCCGCACATCATGTTCGCTGTAGCGGTGATTGCGTTTCCCTCGTCCAGGCGTTTTCACGCCGGCCAGTTTAGCATATTTTCTCAGCGTATCGTGATGCACTTCAATCATTTTCAGCACGATACCCACAGCGTATGTCACGGTGGGGGGCGTATCCGTTGACGGCGATGGTTGGGACGGTGGTGATGAGGTGTCGTTCGGTGTAAGCGTGGTTTCCTGTTCCCGCGTGATAGCCCCCGGCATAGATTCAGAGGATGCCGACTTTTCGCTATCGCCATTCGCAGGTTGAGTGGTTTTAATTTTACCTTCGATTAAATCCGCCCACAGTTTAAAACATCCAATGCACTCTTTGACGCGGTGCCATGGATCGGTCTCCGAATTGGCCTCCGACGGAAAATATTCCCGAAACGGCTTACACTCTTTGAGAACGATTTCCCACCAATAATCCCGCCATTTATCCTCATCGTCAGCATCGCGGGGGATATAACAGGAGAGGATATCTTCGGAGAGAAACGGCAATATGCCGTTGCGTGAGGCTCGTAGCACATGCTTTGCTGCTTCAGGAAGCCACTCACGATCGATCTCCCATGCACGCCCATGCTCCCAGTTAATGATAATGGTATTGAGTTCTTTGATTGTTTTGGGCTGTTCGGCGTCAGTTGAGGACAGCTTATCCTCTAGCTGTTTTCGTAAGCTGGCTGGTAGCAGTTGTAATTCCGAATCGGTGGGAACGAGCCCGCGAGCCAACATTTTTTTCGATGGCACCAGACTTTTCACTGCCTTATCCATCGCATCTTGCTTCTCTTTCGCCTTCTCCCGGATGCGTGCTGCGGCATGCCTTCGATCAGAAATTCCATAGCTCTGGCTCATCATAAAAGCGCATTCCACATGTCGGTCGCAAGGTCAGTCGGTCATTCTCGCGATTTCGATGGCCTTGTCCAAATTTTGCTCGGAGCTGGCCGGTGACGATATCGACGACGACTTCGCTGCCATGATCGCGTCGCTGCCGTTGTCGAAGGCCGAGAAAGCCGAAGCGGTCGGCGGCTGCTGGCTGGACAGGGAGGGGGCAAAGTATGAAGCGAAGGGAAAACCGGTAGAGTCAAGATGTGAGGCGGTGAGTGTGCAGGGTCAGAAATAGCTGGTATCGGTCCTTTCGGGTGCCGGGGCCTCAATAGTCTTCCCCAACATGTGATCTGATGGCTGCGTGACAAATTGGAAACTCCGCTCTACAATCAACCGCTAACCAATCTCACGCTTGGTGTGTTGCCGGGCAAAAATCCAACGCACGACGGGACGATGCCACATCAACTACTCAGCTTGTTCTCTGGTGCCGGGGGTTTGGATTTGGGGTTTCATCGCGCCGGATTTGAAACCGTTTTGGCGATTGACAACTGCTCCAATGCGGTGGCAACGTTCAACTGGAACATCAACGGTGGAGTGGCTCAAAAACAAGATATTTCCGCACTTGCGCCGTCAGAGTTCTTGCAGCTCATACCCGCTTCAGCCCGTCCAATCGGGCTGATTGGCGGTCCCCCTTGTCAGGGTTTTTCTCGCGGTAACGTTTCCCGCAAGAAATCTGATCCACGGAATTGGCTTCCGTACAGATACGCAGAGCTGCTTCGCGCAGCGAACGACAAGTATAAGTTGCATTTCTTTGTGTTTGAAAACGTCGTTGGGCTGGCAAAGAAAAAACACTCGCGACGCTTTACTCGGATTAAGAACAAACTAGACCAAGCCGGCTTCCACGTTTTTTCAGCAGAGCTTGACGCAGGCGGCTTCGAAGTTCCGCAACGGCGTCTCCGGTTGTTTTTAGTGGGTCTCAACAAAACTCTCTACCCCTCGCTGGAATTCAAATTTCCTGAGGGCAATTCCACTCGAAGACATGTCGTGGATGTTTTAAGCCAACTTCCTCCGCCGGTTTTCTTCCGGCGAGGCCTGCAGCCAGATGATTTCACCCACCATCCAAATCACTGGACAATGATGCCCAAGTCGCCCAAGTTCTCCTCTCAAAAGAACGCCAGAGGCCGGTCCTTCAAACGGCTCGACTGGAACGCAGTAAGCCCAACAGTCGCGTACGGTCATCGCGAGATTCACGTGCATCCGAATGGAGACCGGCGTCTCAGTATTTACGAAGCGATGCTTCTACAGGGATTTCCCGAAGATTACCAGTTGACGGGCACTCTGAGTTCTCAAGTCACGCAAGTATCCAACGCAGTGCCCCCTCCAATTGCAGAGGCCATAGCCCGTGAGCTGCTTTCTCAACTCAATTTCAGTTCAGGGCAGGCCAGCAGCGAACGGCGATTAAATGAACGAAGCAAGCCACGCAGGCTTACGTCGGCCGCATAGTCCAGCGAGGAAACTATCATGGTCCAGAGCGGTGCAGATCGAGATCGAGAACTCGCAAAGAAAATCCGGAGTGCCAAACCGGGGGACGCTCCTTTCCGCGAGACGTTACGCACCTCTGAGCGAGTCCTTAGGCGTGTCACCGACGGTATCTATCGAGAACCTTGGGCTGCTATACGCGAGCTGATCTCAAATGCGTATGACGCAGATGCAACGCGAGTCATTATTTCCACGGATGCACCACGGTTTCAACGCCTCACGATCCGGGACAATGGCAACGGATTCACAGCTGAGGCATTGGCTGCGATGTGCCACAACATTGGCGGAAGTCCGAAACGGACTCTTACAGGGGCGAACCTCGGCGTCACGGCGAAAGACGATCCGAATTTGAGCCCCAGCGGCCGACGGTTAATTGGGAAATTGGGGATCGGACTTTTCTCGGTTTCTCAGCTCACTCAGCAATTCCGAATCATAACGAAGGTTAAGGGCGAAAAATCCCGCACTATCGCCGATGTTGTCCTTTACCGGTATTCAGAGCCACGAAAGCAACATCAGCCTGTAACTGACGAGGTAGAGACGACCGGCGAAGTACTCATCACTAAGGTGGCTGCCGAAGACGCAGATGCTCATGGTACGGATGTAATTATCGATCATCCTCTCCCACGCACTCGCGACGAATTCCAGAGCCGCAACATATGGGAACTGATTCTAAACCCACCCTCCGATGCGGAAGGGGAAGAGAGCGTCGTGCGACCTATATGTCACATCGGCTACATTGGCCCGAAAGACGATGATACCTACCAAGAGAAACCTGTTCTGCCTTGGGCAAATGGCGACAATCCTTTAACCCGGTTTAAGAAACTCACGCAGGCAATGTTCGTAAGAGCCGACCAGCCCGGCGTCGAACGGCGTCCGAGTCTAATAAGTACGTTTGATAACTATTTACGTTTTGTATGGCTAATCGCTCTGAGTGCGCCGATCGATTATCTCGAAAAGCACCCATTTGACATTGGTGCCGAGGACGGAGTTCGCGTGTTTCGTCTGGGTGCCATGAAAGTAGGCAAGGCAGAAGAAATTAAACTCAAACCAAGGGAGAGGGTCCGTGACCGGCTGAAACTTCGAGCGCCAGAGAGGGGGGGGCTTCCGGAGTTCACTGTTCTAATGGATGATTTGGAACTGCGTCGTCCCATTCGTTTTACCGGGTTGCCGCGGACAACTAACAAGTTGACCACGCCGCTGCTCTTCGTGGGATCGGACGAGCCTAATATGTCAAAATTCGACCCCCGAGTTACGGGAGGGCCGCTCCAATTTGAGGGATATCTGCTCTGGTCTCCTCGAGTTGTTCCCGTCGAACACAACGGTGCGCTAATTCGAATCGGAGATTCCAGTGGGTCACTGTTCGACCAGACTTTCATGCGGTACCAAATCTCGGAGCAAACACGTAAAGAGCAAGTTAGCGCCGAAATATTCGTTCATGATGGAATGGATGCCGCGTTAAACATCGACCGGGAGAGCTTCAATCATTCGCACCCTCACTACCAGTATCTCACGGCGTGGATGCACGATGCGTTCAAGCAATTCGCGACAAAGCATAAATCACTGGGAAGTGAAACAAGGATGGCCAGTACTCTCGCAGGCCACGCCAAAGCTCGCGAGAAGCTTGAAGAACTTGCGGAGAATGCTGTCTCGCGTTTGACGGACAATGAAGAAACGCCCGTTGAAGTCAGGTTCGTAGACCATCCGGAGCTTTTTTCCGATGAATCCAAAAAAGAAGTAGTGGTTCTGCCCAGCTCAATATTAAAATCTGCATTAGGGAGCCAGCGCTCATCAAAACAAAACGCACTGGAGTACACAACTAATGAAGCGAAAATGGCTGCCATTATCCAGATCCTTTACGCCGCAGGCGTATTAGACAAATTGAGCCGTAATCGCAGAGAAAAACTCCTTGCCGATATTGCAGCCGTGGTATTCTTTCGAGGCGCAGAATGAGCGAAGAAAATACCACGAATTCGATACTTGAAGAGATTCTCCCTACTCAACCACTCACTCATGCCTCTGTAGGGGCACCTCCGCTGAACGAGTTCCTGCCGTGGCATTTACCCCGAAAACATCATGTGAGGAAGAAGCAGTGGGGAGAGGCATTAGAGGAACTCATTGATAAGCTGCCTGATCGCCAACTTATTAACTATTTGTGCTTGCCAGGTGAAGATCTGCTTGATGTTCAAGTATTTGCAGAAGTGTGTCGGCGTAAAAGCCGCCGTCTCCGTTACCTCGGGTTTAATACCGCACAGTCAAAGGAATCGTCAATCCAGCGCATAGCAGCAGAGCAACAGCTGCGACAGACTGATGTTGTGGAAGATAATTCGGAAGTGGTGCCGGATGGTTTCTCAAGCATCGCTTGCCAAAACTCGATCGGCCGCCGCTACATGCGGGACCGCGGCTCTTACGATGTTGTGAACCTCGACATGTGTGATTCGTTCACGACTCATCCACACGCGCATAATCACGATGCGGTATTGGAATTGCTTAATCATCAATCACATTGGCGGGGTGAGCCATGGCTTTTGTTTCTGACCACCCACACGAAGCTGAACCGCTTACAGCAGAAGGAATTAGAAATTTACGACAGGACAATCGAAGAGAATGCCCGCCAATCAGCTGTTTTCTGCGAATCTCTTGGTCGTATGGTGGCGGCGAGTGACTGCAGTAATGCTGATGTGGTACTGTCGCTTCTAAATCAGATGCGAAAGGACGACACAAATCTTTCAGGGCGGTGGCTTACGCTCGCCGTAGGCAAATGGCTGCTCGGTATAATGGCAGATGGGGCTCCTTGGCGAGTGGATATTCTTTCAGTGTACTGTTACCGAACGGGCCTGTTATCCGAACATGGCGGCCGCTATGCTTCCGATCCTCCTAATCTTTTCTCCATCGTTTTCCAGCTGCAGAAAATCCAACGATCGAAAACTGATCCCACAGGGCTTGCTTCGCCTACGACAATTGACGGCATGTTTGACGAAAAAAAACTGGCTGAGAAGATGGCCTTTTGTGTCGAGAAACGCACGATTGACCTTGACTGTCATTTGCAGGCCAATCCATCGGTTGCGACAGAACTTGCAACAGAATGCGAGTCTCTTTTAGGTGTTCGATATTATGATCGTGAGGCGTATAGATCGTGGGTGGGCAGATTGCCCGTTATCCCCTGTTAAATCTATGCGATAGAAAATGGCAGACGTTCTCAATAAAAAACAACGCTCCCGTTGCATGGCTGCGATACGAAGCACTGACACCCTGCCGGAACGCATTGTTCGAAAATTGGCGCATTCGTTAGGAATACGGTACCGGCTACACGCTAAAGGACTTCCGGGAAAGCCAGATTTAGTTTTCCCTCGCTTACGTGCTGTCATCTTCGTGCATGGATGTTTCTGGCATCAACACACTTGCCGCGACGGCAGGATTCCGACCAGCAGAACGGAATATTGGGAGCCCAAGCTCTATCGAAATCGGGCTCGTGATAAACAGCGCCAACGCGAATTGCGGCAGTTAGGCTGGCGTGTGATGGTCATTTGGGAGTGTCAGACCAAGTCTATCACAGTTCTTGAACGCCGACTGCGAAGGTTTTTGGTGGTGAACCCGCTGAAAAGTTCCATGCCAGGCTCTTGAGAGCAACTCTGCGAATGGTTCTCCGCTAGAGAGGATGATTTGCTGGCATTCTACTCCGGCTCAAAAGGCTCTCACTTAGGACTGTCGGTTTCGTTGTGGGAGCCATCGCCGTCCCAAGACTTTCACAGAATAGAATAGCCAGGCGATTCTGCAAACCATCGCCGACAAACCGAGACAATCTGCAAAGTAGCTGAAACACCTCGTTACCAGTGATGTATGCTGTTTGCCGATCCAGCGTGTAGTGAGCGACTGCGCGACGGTGCTGACCCATTCCAGCATATCCCAAAAAGCCAGACGGCGTCTGACCTTTTCCAGCATCTCGGTAGACCAAGTAAAATTTGTTGAATTGCTGATCAGGTTGATCAGTCCGAAACCCCGTCCCGCTTCAAATGTGCGACATTATTATCTCTTCGATTTTTTCGAGGCTCATCGCTTCATGTTCGGTAAATATCTGGGCAAAGGCAGCCACCAGATCCCGCCGAATGTGAAGATAATTGTCGATGGCCAGACGTGACACACACTTCTCATACCCTCGCAGGTACTTCTGAGCCTGCTCCAAAGCTACCGCCCGCCCTAGTGCCGGCAACCCGAGACCTTCACGCAAGATTGCAAGGTTGATCGTCTCTGTCGTCAAGGCCCGCAGCGCCCATTTGCCTCGCTCGGGATTGACGCTCCCTTTGAGCACTCCCAAATACCAATCTCCACACAGCGAAGCCCCATGCTCGCTCCGCTTACCTACTCGCAATTTTGGCGGTTTAATCACTTCGTAGTTTTTTTCGCTCGCCCATGCGGTCAACGTGGTGATCGCTGATTTATCAAGTTTCAGCCCGGTGCCTTGACCCCGTTTGTCTTTCAGCGCCTTTAAGTTGTCACGGAACGTTACGTACCAGTGCCGTTCGATCAACGCCCACGTAGGTTGGTTCGTTTTCAATGGACGAAACAAACGCTCATCTAGAGCGCGGAAGCACTCCGCCAACTCATACAACGCCGCAATGACCTCGTCTTTATAAAAGTCGTTGTGATAGATGTTTTCTTCCCCGGACTCCAGTAGAAAAGGCCACAAGATTTCTAGCACAATACACAGTGATGTCTCTTCCATATCGTGGAGCATGCATCCAAATGCGTGGAAGTTGGCGTTCTGCCTACGGAGCAATTTCTGAACATCCACCAGCTCTTGCCAATGCAGCCCTTCCGCCCAGCTCACTGCGTCAGTAGCATCATCGAGTCGCAATTGTTTTTGGTGCCAAGGCTCTTTCTTAACCAACTTTTTGAGTTCATCGAATAAACGCGAGTTTACGGTGTAAAAGCCGCGGTCTAGATGGTGTGGAATTCCCAAACATCCCTTCACCCCCTTCTCCGTTACTTTGCTCAAAGACGTGGAATAGAAGTCCTTGTGCGACCAACCCATCTGACCAAAATCAAGCAGCTCCAAATGCTCAGAAGCCTTCAATTCCTTGATCCACGGTTCATCAAAATTAACCACCACCGTTTCCGACAACAACTCCGGCTTCTGCCGGATTCCATCTAGGACCAACTCGGCATGCAACTGACCAAATACCTCGATCACAGGGACGTCGGTATCGTTGCCTCGCATGGCTTCGCTCGTGCTCCTCCATAAGAATCGGGCATTCTCTTTCCAGAACGGTTTGAGCCCCTCCTGTGGGTAAAACAGGTGCATTGTCAATCCCCCTAGTCTCAGTCGACCGTTTCCATCCTCCACAAACCCCTGCAACGTGTCAGCTATAACGAAAGTATCCGTCTTGGCGTCAAAGACCAGTTCCCACGAGCGTGTGCCACGCGTTGATCCATTCCACCGCATTACCCGGTAACAAATGTGCGGTTTGGAATGCTCCGAGATTTGCTCCAGACGTGACTGGATGACATTGTCAAAGCCGGCCTGCAAATCGCTTTCTTTGTTGTGCGGGGTTGTCTGGACGAACAATGCCGTCACCCCGCGCTTGGTGAACATGGTTTTGAGGGTATTAACGACCTCTGCTCTCGAATTTTGAAACACCGCTACATCGTTGAGCATGACCCGTGTAATATTCGGCCGTTCCTTCAGTATCTTCCAAACCTTGGAAATGTAATCTTCCTTCAACTCCCCTAGTTCGTTGAGCACCTCAATATGCAATCGTTTGAGGATATTCTTGTGGAACTCGACTTTTTGTTTTCCAAAACTGCCCGCCCCGCTCTTTGTCCTATCCCATTGGTCCCACGCCCAGTACCGCTGCAGCATTTTTCGACTTGCTTTTATCTCACTGTTTATAGCTAGGTATAGCACCTCCTCATGCTCCGATGTCTGCAACGCCTGCTGCAGGAAGCCCACTGCCACGATATTCTTGCGGGTTACATGGTCGCCTGTCAGCAAAATAGACGCGCCACGATCCGGTTTGTTATCCCGTTCTCCGTCGGACCGCCCTTCCAAGGCTAAAAAATCATTGAACGACTTCACCACCGTAAAAAGACCTGCAGAATCCCTATCTTCAGAGCCTATAGAATCTTCATCTTCAGAGCCTGCAGAATTCTCCTGCTCCGAATCGCTCGGCGGAACTGATAATTCTTCTAATTTCGCCGCCACCCGCCGCAGAACCCCCTGCGGCGTCAGCGAGACATGCATGCCTTCCGGTCGAAATTGCAGCACATGCCGTCCTTCGATGAAGGACTGATGCCGCGCCTTCCGTACACTCACAAAACGCCGCACTTCCGTCGAACTCCCCGCCTGCGGTTCGATCCCCACTTCGATAATCACCTCGGCCACAAAATCCCGCCAATCCGTCATTTCGGCGGTCTCCAAAGCCAACACCACCATCGCTTCTGGAAAAATATCCTGTACTATCCGGCTCAGAAGGAAAAACTCCTTACGCCGCGTTGCAAATGTCCCTTTACCTACCTGATCCGTAGCTTCTCGTAACGCATCAAACAGCGAATCAACTACCACCAGCCCCACCGGCATGCCATCGCCATGGTCCTTGATATGGTCCTTGATGCGTTTCAGTTCTTCCTGAAAGAACTTGCGCATCCGACGACTGCTGTCCAACCACTTCGCGTCCTCATCATCATGCACAGCGTCTTCATCCTTGGCCGCTTCGCTGACAGCGGGATGTGGCACCACAATGAATTCTGCTCCCTTCAATTCCCCTTTCTTAAGTTCCTCCCCCAATTCAAACACGTCTATCGGCATCTCCTGCACTACCTTCACCACCCCCTCTTTCCTTCCATCCATGACCTCCTCGTCGGTCTGCCTGTGGGCAAATGCGTTAAGTGTACGCTCCACTTCTTCTGCGGCCTGATCCAAACTGAAATACACTACCGATTGATTGCGGACCTGTATACATTCGCGCGCCAACATACAGCACAGGCTACTCTTGCCGGCACCGGCACTCCCCCGAATCAACACCGAGGGAAAAAGCCGTCCCTTTTCCCCCAAAGGTTTGATCCCTCCCCCCAAGATGTCATCTAGCCCTTCGATCCCAGTCCGAAAGGTAGTGGTGTTTACCGAAGTAACCGCAGAGTTCATTACGGCGCTCCTCAACCTCTTACATTAACCCTACGCCGTGATTGTGGCTGATGTCTCTTCGACTGTCTCTCCCGTGGAGGCACCGTCGACTCTGACTCTTTCGGTTCTTCCGTATGATGTCCCTTCTCTAAAACCTTCGTACCCACGGCCTCCAGCGCCTGTTTTTCCCCTGACAACACCGCCGACAGAACCCTCCCCGCCAACTGCACCCCTACCACAATCAACCGCACGCATACTGCTAACACTCCTACCACCGCAAAAATCACTACCGCCCCAACCGGCACGCTAATCAGGAGGATCGCCACAAACGCTGACATCTGCCAAGCAGACGTCCCCCCTCGCCACGGCACCAGCGACGGAAACCATCGCAACATCGCCGCCATGCCTAACGCCAAGCAAGTCACCAACAGAATAAGTCGAGCAGCTAACGCCCCTGCTTCCCCCTGTCCAGATGTACCACTCGCAGCCATATGCCCTATATCTCCATCGACAAGCTCGATTGATCCGCCAGATTGTAACTGGATCGAGCCCTCGGTCAAATACTGCTACTACCCGATTGCTACTATCCGATCGTCGACTTCCTCCGCGCGATAGCTGTTTCGTTAGCTTGACATGTTATCGACGCATTCGCGAAAACTCTTGAGTTGTTTTTCTAAACTTCCACACAAGCCCCCTGATTTACACCCCATTATTCCATCTGGACAAATTGGCGTATCACGATAAGATGCCTGCTCACCTCAGCTATCCACGAAGGTGCCTGTCTATGACTTATATCATCGAGTTTATCACCCTGTCGATCCGCGAAATTTTGCTCCGCACGTTCTGCGCCTCTGTAGCCATCCTCTTGGTCATGTCCTTGGTATGATTGTCGGAAATTTTGCTTTATCGGTTCTTTACGCGCCCCGCTAGAAAACTCAACGTCCCGCCCGATGTCCTCCGCATCCACGTCAGTCACTTCGGGCGATCGCCCATTCGCACACTGATATGGTGGTTGCGCACCCGACCATGGTGGTTATTCAGTCGACCATGGTGGTTGTTCCGCCGACGATCAAAGGTGTTTCCGTGGATAAGACGTCGCCGTTTTATCCGATTTGCATGGTGGTTGTTTGGTCGGCGACCAAAGATATTTCTCCTCCCTTCGAATAGCACCGATTTACGCCAAGGGTGGAACTACATCGTGACCCCCTACCCCTCCGACCACAATTGGGTCTGGAGGAAAACACGCCGTCGGCTCACTCACAACTTCACGCCAGTTACTCTTCGCGCTCGGATGATAACCTTTCTTGCCAAAATAGAATTGGTTTTCAAGGATTTCTGGCGGCACGAGACCACACGAATATTCTTCCCTGTGGAAACGATCAGGTGCATCTGGTTTTGGGCCTGGGTCAAACCCGCGCCCCACTTGATCCCTACCCGCCATCAACTTGTCGATCAACTCAAAAACAGAAAACTCCGCTGTACCTTGGCAACCTCCGATCGGTTTCATAACCCCCTAGGCATCGCCATCGCCCTTGATGCCGACTCACGCCATCATCCTAACGGTCCCAAAGGTTCCCTCCTCGTTGCCTTGGATAAACTTCATCGTGTCTATCCTCGTTTCTGGCTCTTAGCACTCTTCACCAATAGTACCCTTGACCACGAATTAACTCACGTTGTCCAAGAATCCTTCGCCGACGTCCTAGACCGCGAACGTCGCGAATGTGGCAAATGCACCGGCATGATCCGCTGGACACGCCATTTCTACGACGTTTGCTTCGCCGAATCCCATGCCGGTCTCAACGGCCTCATCGCTAGTGTGATAGTTAGTTGGCCTATCGTTATCATCTTATTCCTGCTGTCGTTGCTGTACTATTTGTTGGTTGCCAGTTGGCTGCTCTCAACCTGATAGTTGCGCCAGTACTGGCGGGAACCGCCACAATCACTTTAACTAGGCAGTTGAATATTCTTGTTTGCGATGCAGCTAATCCAAAACAATACTCCGGACTTCCTCTGGCCAAATTCGCGTGAAGTTATCCACCGTGAGATGCCCGACCCGCATTGAGTCGGCAACTTTGTCTATCGCCCCGTCCAACATCAAGTACATCACGGCTTCCACCACAATCACTACGATAAGCCGGGAACTCCAGCAGTGCGACGGCTGCTGGCGGGGAACGTCGGGAAGCGAAGGAAGCCCTGCCACCGGCCATATCTGCTACCGGATCAATCTGTTTAGCTCAACCGCTCGGAGCCATCAGAAACGCGGTTTCCTTCGCAAATCTCCTCCAAAAACTCTTGTGAAACGGCGCTCTTGCGCATCAAAGTGGCCGAGTGAGAAGCTGTTTTGGAGGCAAAAAAGGGTCCACTGGCGCTCGCATTACCCACCGCTCCCTTCGTTTTCGGCGGTGCCGAGCTGGGCAGGACAGCCGCAACGACCATGAAATTCGTGCCGGCGGCCATTCCTTTTACGGCTGCATCACCCAACTCTCGATGCTTGTTCGCTTCGGCAGCCTGCACGCCTAACCAGCTACCGCCCGTATCAACCCCGGCGTCTATTGCCGTTGTTGCGGGTGTCGTCGTCGATTGCCGCCGTCTTGCCGCCCTGTGAGCATACCTGACAAAGTGCAGGTTGGCCGGGTATGGATTGCGTTGCTGGATGTCCGCACGCACTACAAACGGCCTGTTTGACCGGATTATTCCGGTAATTGGCTATTTTGCGCCATTAGCGCGTAGCCACGTCCTCGCTTCGGCAGTGTCTGCAACAGATAATGGCGTCCGACCATTTTTAGCTTTGGCGTTCACATCAGCGCCTTGTTCTTTCAACCACTTCATGGCTTCGATTTGCCCTTCCATTGCCGCAAAGTGCAGTGGCGTTCCACCTTTATCGTTCTTGGCGTTCACATCAGCGCCTTGTTCTTTCAGCCACTTCATGGCTTCGACGTGACCATTCGCGGCCGCCATATGCATGGGTATCCAGCCCGCCTCATCTTTGGCATTTGTATTCGCGCCTTGTTCTTTTAACCACTTCATGGCGGTGACGTGACCTCCCTCTGCTGCCGCATGCATGGGCGTCCAGTCACTATGGTTCTTGGCGTTTACATCCACACCTCGTTTCTTTAACCAAGTAAGCACATCTATTCGCCCCTCTCTGGCGGCCAGATGCATTAAAACTTCGCCATCTTTATTTATTTTCGCGTGGATATTGTTGACATCACCGCCTTTCGCCTTCACCCACGCTTCAACAAGGGTGTCACTGGTGTTGCTGGCATTAGCGTGTGGACTCGCCTTCGCTTCATCATTGTTTTTGGTGTTTACACCTCCGCCGACTAATACGTTCCATTCGTGTGAGGCAAATTGACCGCTAACAAAGAGCATGCAAAGAACCCTCTGAACATCGTAATCGTATAGCTGGAGACTATTCTTCAAAAGTGTGCTGAAACGGGCAGAAAGTTGCTGGTCATCAGGCGTAGGATAATTTGCCTGTAGCCTGGGCAATGCCCGCAACCAAGCGTGATATATTTCACCACACGAATCACAGAGTCCGAAGCCTTTCCTATCGCTGTATGTGCGTTGTGCAGGTGCGGAGCGGTGAGCCGCGCAAATGAGGCAGCGCGTTGTGATATATCCCGCGCGGCCAAGTCCGACCTGTTCTTGCTGAGGCGCCTCCTTCGAAATTGCCGACGTCGAAACAGATTTTTCGGCGTGTGTGACTTGTGTCCTATCAGAAACGCGAGTATCGACGGCAGCTGGGCTTGCCTCCTTGACGTTTTTGGATACAGACGAAGGAGAAGTCGGCGTTAAGGTATTCAGACTCACGTGCCCACCAATGAAGCCGTAGCCGAGAATCGCGATCACGCCGACCACAAGAATGGCGGCTGCCGCTTTGAAACGCCACGACGACTTCTGCCGTTTTTTCATTGGCATCGTTGGTGATTTCGCAGAAGAACGCTCACGGGACGAGTGCGCTGTCCTCGCCGCTGCCAAATACTCAAGGCTATTTGGTGACGTGTTCTCCGCAGAGGAGCGCGGTGCTGGTGGCGGTGTAGTTTGCGTTTCCTGTTCAACCGGCGGAGGGAACGCCCCTTTGGCTTGGGGAGGCGAAGCCAATTCCGGATTACCGGTTGAATTCGCCGCCCTTGGCCTTTCCGGAACCACTCCGATGTTGCCGCATTTGCATTTGACCTTACGTCCTGCAAACGCCGCATCAAATTCCCTCTGCATTCCGCAGGCTAGGCATTGAAATACTATCTTTGTCGCGTCTGACATGATGAACCTTTCCTTGTCGATCTTGGTGACTGACTACCCGTAAAAAACGCGAATGGTTACACGAAAATTTCTTTCTCAGGCACGCCTGCCTCCATCAGAGCCGCAACTTTCAGGGCATGAATCTGCAAGATAAAGGCTGCGGTCTTCTTGACGTT
>Ga0123357_10006609_pt1 | contig 14192 bp, 10 predicted proteins | sample TergutEmb28metaG_FD_89873 | JGI IMG/M metagenome (GOLD analysis project Ga0123357, IMG submission 89873) | Embiratermes neotenicus P4 segment gut microbial communities from Petit-Saut dam, French Guiana - Emb289 P4 | ecosystem: Host-associated > Arthropoda: Insects > Digestive system > Gut ... | reverse complement strand
GAAGCCGCCGCCGCCGCTATTAAAAAATACGGTACGGGAATGGCGGGAAGCCGACACCTCAATGGGACATTAGATATCCACGTAGAGTTTGAGAAAAAATTAGCAAATTTTGTTGGAAAAGAAGATGCAATGATTTATTCAACAGGATTTCAAGTCAACGAAGGCGTTGTATCCTGTCTTACCGGTCGGGAAGATTTTATTATATGGGATGAATTAGACCACGCTTCTATTATAGAAGGCCATCGCGTATCTTACTCTCAAAAGTTAAAATTCCATCACAACGACATGGATTCATTGGAAAAACAGTTGATGAAATGTACCCCCGATAAAATTAAACTAATTGTTGTCGATGGAGTTTTCAGTATGGAAGGCGATATTGCCAATCTCCCCGAAATAATCCGTTTAGCAAAAAAATACGATGCCAATATTATGGTTGACGAAGCTCATGGCTTAGGAGTTTTGGGCAGACAAGGACGGGGTACTTGCGACTATTTCAATGTGTTGCCTGATGTCGATTTAATCATGGGAACTTTCAGCAAATCATTGGCTTCCATTGGTGGATTTATTGCCTCTTCCGAGCCGGTAATTAATTATCTACGACACAACTCACGTTCCTATATTTTCAGTGCGAGCAGTACTCCGGCGGCAGTAGCCGCAGCCAGCGCTGCTTTTGATATTATGGTGAGTGAACCCGAACGAATCGAACATTTGTGGAAACTGACCGATTATGCGTTGAACGGTTTCCGCGAAATGGGTTGTGAAATCGGGAATACATCTACGCCGATTATACCTATTTATATTAGAGATAACGACAAGACATTCCTTGTAACACGCGATTTATTCGAACAAGGAATCTTTGTTAATCCGGTAGTTTCTCCTGCAGTAGCGCCGAATAACACATTAATTCGTTTCTCCCTTATGGCGACTCACACTTTCGACCAATTGGACAGGGCAATGGAAACGATAGAAAAAAGTTTGATTAAAGCGGATGCTTTGCATAAGGAATTAGTATAAGCAAAGCAAAGGCTTATCGGGAATATCGTTGTTAGAAAACTCCCATACTATTTTACCTTTTTTGTCAAATTGGTGATGTGAGGATTTTTGTTCCCTTTTGCGCCGATGCCGTAAATCCTGCGGATGCAAGTAATATGCTTATTATTAACTTTTTCATCTTGTTTTCTTTTTCTGAATCATTTCATAAACAATCGGTACAATATAGATATTCAACAGCGTGGACGTGAGTAATCCGCCCAATACCACTACTGCCATAGGGCTTTGTATTTCGTTGCCTGATTTATCTCCATGTAATACAAGAGGAATAAGCGCAAGGGCTGCTGTCAGAGCGGTCATCAAGATAGGGTTTAACCTGTCAAGCGAGCCTTGCATAATAATATCTTGAACCTTGATTTTATTAAGATTTTCAAGATTATCAGGATTTATCCCTGCCTCCTCTCGGTCGTCATGTAAATCTTGTGAAAATTGGGGTTCAGACAGGTGTTGATATCGTGATATGAGTAATATTCCGTTGCGCGTGGCAATTCCGAATAGTGTGATAAAGCCGATTATGGACGGAATACTGATAATATTTGACGTAAAAAAGACCGCCAACACACCTCCGATGAGCGCTAAAGGAAGATTGAGCAATATGATTGCCGAAAGTGTCAGGTTTTTGAACTCGCTGTAGAGCAATAAAAAGATAATGCAAATTGCAAGCAAAGAAGTAATAAACAGCGTGCGCGAAGCATTTTCGGCGCTCTCGAATTGTCCGCTGTATTCAATGTGATAACCTTCAGGAAGCCGGATGTTTTGAGCAATATTTTTCTTTACGTCATCCACAACGCTTTTCAAGTCGCGCCCCGAAACATTCGCAGATATTACAATTTTGCGCTGTACATTTTCTCTGCTGATAGAACTTGCTCCGCCAACGGAAACCACATCGGCAATTTCTTCCAACGGTATTTTACGCCCGTTGCCGATATCAATCAATGCAGAGCGAACTCCCTCAATGCTTTCGGTATAGTTTTTATTCAAACGTAAAACAAGATCGAAACTGCGTTGTCCTTCGTAAATATCAGCCAGTTTTTCGCCTGCAAAGGCAAGCTCAACGAAATTATTGAAATCCTCTGTCGTAATGCCGTATTTGGCTAATATTCCACGATTGGCACGTATTTGTAACTGCGGCGTTTCGGTTTGCTGTTCCACAGCGACATCTACTAATCCGTCGATTCCCTGAATGGATTTTTGTATTTGATTACCTGTCATAAAAAGGTTGCTTAAATCCGTTCCAAAAAGCTTAATAGCAATATTTGCACGTGTTCCTGACAACATGTGGTCAATCCGGTGCCCAAGCGGTTGTCCGACTGTCGTAGCTATACCCGGAATGCCCGCTAAAGATTTTCGGACGTCAGCTATGAATACATCACGGCTACGCTTATCTAATTTGAAATTCACGTCTATTTCCGCGCTGTTGGTAGTTTGCGAATGTTCGTCCAATTCGCCGCGCCCTGTGCGTCTTGCAGTGTTTGTTACTTCGGGAATCTGTAACAATTCGGTTTCAATCAGATTGCCTAAACGGTTGCTTTGTTCGAGCGATACACCTGGTTTGGTTACTGCTGAAATAGTCAGCGAACCTTCGTTAAATTCAGGTAAGAAACTCTGTCCCATCGTAAAAAATAAGCCTAACGAAAGAAAGAAAACAGCAATGGTCGGAAAAAGCACTTTCTTTTTGTTACTCAAAGCCCATGTCAGCGACGAGCTGTAAAAATCCGTTAATTTGCGGGTAAACCACTTGTCTTTTATGTTCTTATCTAAATATTTTTCGTTCGACAGTATAAGTTTACACATCAGAGGGGTTAAAGTCATAGCAACAATCAAAGACATGAACAATGCTACAATAAAAGCGACTCCTAACGGTTTCAACATGCGTCCTTCCATTCCGGAAAGGAAAAACAGAGGTATAAATGCAACAATGATAATAAATGTAGCATTTAAGATAGAAGCGCGGATTTCACTTGAGGCTTCAAAAACGACTTGGAATGCGGATTGACGTTCATCTTCCGGCAGGCAATGATTTTGCCGGAGGCGTTTATATACGTTTTCCACGTCAATGATTGCATCGTCCACAAGAGCGCCAATGGCAATACACATTCCGCCGAGGGTCATCGTATTGATGTTCATTCCCAACAGGTAAAGAACTATCACACTGCCCAACAATGACAATGGAATGGCAATTACAGAAATAATCGTTGTGCGGAAACTTCCTAAAAACAGAAAGAGAATAATTACCACAAATATAGCCCCTTCGATAAGGGCGCGTCCAACATTGTTAACCGATGCTTCAATAAAATCTGCCTGACGAAAAATTTTGGTATCCATTTTTACATCAGCAGGTAACGATTTTTGAATTACCGCCAAATTGCGTTCTATGTTTTCGGTAACGTTTAGCGTGTTGATATTCGGCTGTTTTGAAATGGAAAGTATTACCGCAGGCTTACCGTTTTGCGAAGCGTGTCCCAATTTGACGGCGCTGCCAATCACAACATCAGCAACGTCTGAAACTACAACAGGTTTACCATTAACGGTTTTGATAAATGTTGAACCCAATTCTTCCAAGTCGTTGGTACGCGCCACTCCACGAAGCATGTATTCGTTTCCAAAATCGCGCAATATTCCGCCTGCCGAATTGACGCTCATCGTGCGCCCCACTTGTGCCAATTCGTTCATGCTAACTCCGTAAATATCCATTTTTTGTGGGTCGGCAAGGATTTGATACTGTTTGTAGTCGCCGCCGATAATGGTTACCTGCGATACGCCGCCTGTGGCAAGTATCGCGGGTTTTACCAACCACTCGGCTAATGTGCGCAAATCCATAAGCGAAGTAGAGTCTGCCTGTAAACCGACAAACAGAATTTCGCCCATTACGCTTGACTGCGGTGCAAGTACAGGCGCTACGCCGGCGGGTAACGCATTCGCAAGCGTTACCATTTTTTCGCTCACTATTTGACGGGCTTTAAAAATATCTGTTCCCCAGTCAAACTCTACCCACACAAAAGAAGAACCTTGCAAGGACGCCGAACGGACGCGGCGCACGTCTGTCGCTCCGTTTACAGCCGTTTCGATATGAAAAGTAACAAGACGTTCCACTTCTTCTGCCGATAAGCCGTGTGCATCGGTCATTACTACTACTGTCGGCGCTGTGAGGTCGGGGAAAACATCCACGTCCATTTTCTGTGAGATATAAGTTCCTGCGACAATCAGCAACACCGCTCCCAACAATATGAATAATTTGTTGCTGAGAGAGAATTTTATTATTGTATTTAACATTGTCCAAACCTTGATTTTATTAAGATTTTTATGATTTTCAAGATTATATTTTCTAATGCACGTGCCCTGCGTGAGCGTCTAATGCTCCTGAAGCCTGTGCAAGTTTAACCATTATCGCCCCTTTGCTTACGATACGCTCGCCTTCGGCAATTCCTTCCGTTATTTCGGTACGAACACCGTCTGTTACACCTTTCTTTATCGGGCGTTTTTCAAAAAATTCAGGCGTCAGTTGCACATACACAAAATAGTTGCCCATTTCCTCTATAATTGCTTCGTTGGGAATGGTAACGGCTTGTGCGTTTGTTTGTGTCTTGATAAACATTTCTACGAAACTGCCCGACAAAAGTCCCATTTTGTTATTCACTTGAAATACCACAGGAATCAGCGGATTGGCAATGTCGGCCGCTTTACCAAATGAAAGTATGCGTCCACCCAATTCTTCGAGCGTATATGTACGATTGCTGTTCAATAGCCGAATATTCGCCGTTGTAATACCGTTCAAAATATCGAAATGTTTCGGTTGTAATTCGGCTTTTATTAACAGGTCGCGGTTTTGCGAAACTACCAAAACAGGCTGTCCAGCCTCTGCATACTCGCCGTTGCGTACCAAAACGCGGGTAACATATCCGCTAATAGGCGAACTGATGCTTTGCTTTCCTTCTGAAAAATTGTTTCGCAAGTTGTTGTAAACGGCTTCGGCATTGGTAAAATCGGTTTTGGCTTTCAGTAAGTCGCTTTGCGAAACGATGTTATCCCTTGCCAATTCTGTTTTACGTTCATATTCGGCTTTAGCGCGAAGGTATTCGCTTTCTGCTTCTGCATAGCGCACCGACAAATTATTGTCAGCCATTCTGCTGCCGTCAATGGAAAACAAGGCATGTCCCGCGTTTACGGCTTTTCCTTCCACAAGATTACCATTGGGGAAAAGAACTACGCCACTCGCTTTAGCTGTAATCATACGTTCATCGCCCTGCGACGGTTGGATTTGCGCCGTTGTTCGTATGATTTGCCCAAAAGGTTCGCGGCGGGCTTCTTCGGTTGCAAAATCAACTTTCCAACTTTGCTCTTTTGTAAATACAGCGCCGTTGCTGCTCAATACGGCGGCTTTGGCGACAGCTTCGTGCGCCTCGTGTTCATTGTCGAAAACCGTAATGTTTGGCACAACAATTTGTGTTACGCCTTCGGGCGTTTTGATGTCGAACACCAATTTGCCTGTTCCGGTTATTTCCGGCTGCAATGTAAATTTATAAATACCGGGACGTGTCGGCTGTTCGAGCGTTTGACGGATATCATCTGTTCCAATAATGAGACTTGCCGTTACACTGCCTTCGGTAAGCGGTTTGAAGTTTTCCAACCGGGAAAAATGCGCCAATATCTCGCTCGGTTGCCCGACTACAAAGGGCGTTGCTTCGGCAAATACTTCAAAATCAGCGCTGTATGCGGTCAGTTGAATATTCTCGTCGTGAGCTTGTCTGCCTGTTTCCGAGACGTGCGAATGTTTGCAACTCACCAATATTGTTGCTATCAAAATAGCGATAATAAAAACTTTATATTTCATTTTTTACTGATTTTCAATTTATTTAATTAGGCTGTCTCAAAATGTACTTTCGTACGTCATTGCGAGGGCGAAGACCGAAGCAATCTATTAAAAATCAATACTTGAGATTGCTTCGCCTAACGGCTCGCAATGACGACTGCAACTTTTGAGACATCCCCATTTTTATGTACAACAAAACGGTTATATCAAGAATAACCGTAAAAATCAGCAAGCGGGAGGCGCTCTCAATCCGAGCGATTGAAAGATATATTCTGTGTGATAGAATATTAAATATGGTTTTTGCTTAATTGGCAAGACAGCATCATCAACTATTTGAAATATAGGATTATCCGAAAACGGAAATAAGAAAAAGGGTAGCAGGTTAATATCAAAATCGTGTTGTAGAAATGTTTGGTTGCATTTACAAGGATTTACATAAATGCTTGCTAATGAACAACCCCCAACATTTCCGTGACAGGGTATTTGGTTACATTGAGTAACAGGTTGAATATCATCAAAATGATGATGACAAATAACAGCGTGAACCATTATGCTTGCGTTGGCAATCATAAAAAATAGCAATGCAATTATTTTCAGTCCTTTACTCATGGCTGAATCACTTCTTAAATTTCGAGTGCTAATATACGATTTCTTTTTGAATTATGAGCGACAACATGGATTTTTATTCTTTGTTTTACTCGGCTTGTTCAATCTTCCCGCCTCCGGAAATTGAAGGATTGATAGAATCCGGAACACCTTTATACTTTATCTTCCCTACCCCGGAAACAGAGGCATCTAATTTTTCTTTCGGATACACTTCTATACTTCCCACACCGGAAACTTTACAGGTAGCGGATTGTACCAAATAGTCAAATGCTTGAATATTGCCTACGCCGGCGGTAGTAAAAGAAGATTCCCGTGCAGCTCCGATTAATTTAGCATTACCCACGCCGAGAATAGTTACTTTCAGATTTTCACATAATAAGCTGTCGGTTCGGATGTTACCCACGCCGGTAATATTCATGTCGAAGTTTTCGGCATTTACTTCTCCCCGTAAATAAAGTTCTCCGACTCCGAGCATTTGAGCTTTTTTCAAATTCTTTGAATTGGTATAAATTGTCAATTGAGTCGGTTGAATCACAGAATCGGGTTTTGTATCGATAATCAATTTGTTATCTTCTACCCTTATGTCCAAAGCAGATAAAAGGTTATCATCTGTATTCACTTGCAGATAAGGAACAGAATCGGAAAACTGTTGGTAGGTTATTTTAGTTACCTTGGCATCAAGTTTTACTACGATTTCATCATAATCCGGAATGTCAATCGTTTTACTAACAATCTGATAATTTCCTTGAGTACCCTGCCTTGATAAGAAATTACAGGAAGAGAAAGCGGGAAGCGCGACAGCTATAAAAGCAAATAATCGGGTGAACTTTTCCATGATTTATACTAATTTTTTTGTATTTTTGCAGGCAAAATTAATAAAAAAGAATGAGAAAAAAAATTCTAATTACAGGTGCGAACGGTCAATTAGGAAATGAATTACAAAAACTCGCATCCGGTTATCCTCAGCTTGAATTTTTTCCGACGGATGTCGATACATTAAATCTCTGTAACAAAGGGGATATTGAGGCTTTTCTCAATAAAAACCCAATGGATTATATTGTTAATTGTGCAGCCTATACCGCAGTGGATAAAGCGGAAGACAACGTCGGGATTTGTTATGAAATCAACCGGGATGCGGTACAAAACATAGCCGAATCGGTGCGGGAACAAACCCGGATTATTCATATTTCAACAGATTATGTTTTCGACGGAATGGGGAAAAACCCTCTGAAAGAATCAGATCAGACCAATCCACAGTCGGTTTACGGAAAAAGTAAATTAGCCGGCGAACAAATATTGATGAAAATCAAACCGGAAAGTATTATCATCCGGACAGCTTGGTTATATTCTTCATTCGGCAATAATTTTGTTAAAACGATGATTCGCCTCGGTGAAGAACGGGATTCGATAAATGTAGTGGACGATCAGGTCGGGACGCCGACTTATGCCGCTGATTTGGCAAAAGCCATTTTAGATATTATTATTTGGGATTGTAGTGGCGTTGCGCGCAACGCCACTATAACGCCTGCCGGAATTTATCATTACAGTAACGAAGGCATTTGTTCGTGGTACGATTTTGCCATGAAAATTCATGAATTAGCGGGAATAACAGCCGGTAAGGTGCATCCCATTCCGACTTCGGAATATCCGACAAAAGCCAAACGGCCCATGTACAGCGTATTAGATAAAACAAAAATAAAATCAACGTTTCAAATAGCAGTTCCCGAATGGGAAGATGGTTTGGAACGAATGATGAAACAACAATGAGCGAATTAACAACAGAAATCCAAAGGCGAAGAACTTTCGCCATCATCTCCCACCCCGATGCGGGGAAAACAACACTGACGGAAAAGTTACTGCTTTTCGGCGGCGCCATCCACGTAGCCGGCGCCGTTAAATCCAACAAAATTCGTAAAACAGCCACTTCCGACTGGATGGAAATTGAGAAGCAACGCGGCATTTCCGTAGCAACATCCGTCATGGGATTTGATTACGAAGGTTATAAGATCAATATCCTTGACACTCCCGGGCACCAGGATTTTGCCGAAGATACTTATCGCACATTAACTGCAGTGGACAGTGTAATCATTGTCGTGGACATTGCTAAAGGCGTGGAAGCCCAAACCCGTAAACTTATGGAAGTCTGCCGGATGCGAAAAACGCCGGTTATGATTTTCGTCAATAAGATGGATCGTGACGGAATTGATCCTTTCGATTTATTGGACGAATTGGAACAGGAATTGCGTATTCATGTTCGTCCGTTGTCCTGGCCCATTGAAATGGGAACAAAATTCAAAGGGGTTTACAATATTTACGAAGAAAAATTGGATTTATTTACGCCAAGTAAACAGACTATTACAGAATCCGTTGAATTCAAAAATCTTAACAATCCCGAACTGGAAAAGTACATTGGAGAAAAAGAAGCGGAAAGACTGCGCGCCGACTTGGATTTGATAAAAGGCGTTTACCCTGTGTTTGAAGTAGAAGCGTACTTGAAAGGTAATTTAGCACCCGTTTTTTTCGGATCAGCCTTGAATAATTTCGGAGTAAAAGAATTGTTGGATTGTTTCATTCGAATAGCCCCCTCCCCTCGCCCGGTGCAGGCTGAGGAAAAGTTGGTCATTCCGGAGGAAGATCCGTTTTCGGGTTTTATCTTCAAGATTCATGCTAATATGGATCCCAATCATCGGAGCTGCATTGCTTTCTTGAAAATCTGTTCGGGACGTTTTGAGCGAAATGCCAATTACAAACAGGTACGCTCGGACAAAATGATGAAATTTACTTCGGCAACCGCTTTTATGGCGCAGAAAAAAGAAACGGTCGATGAAGCTTATGCCGGCGACATCATTGGTTTGCCGGATACCGGAAATTTCAAAATCGGCGATACGGTTACCGCAGGCGAAAACCTGCATTTTAAAGGTTTGCCGAGCTTTTCGCCGGAAATGTTCAAGTATATCGAAAATGCCGATCCGATGAAAACCAAGCAGTTGAACAAAGGTATTGATCAATTGATGGGCGAAGGAGTTGCTCAATTATTTATCAATCAGTACAACGGACGAAAAATCATCGGAACGGTAGGTCAATTGCAATTTGAAGTTATTCAATACCGTTTGCTGCATGAATACGGCGCTCAATGTAAATGGGAACCGTTGCATTTGTATAAAGCTTGTTGGATTGAAAGTGATTCGGTTGAAACTTTGGAAAATTTCAAGAAACGAAAATATCAGTATATGGCTGTCGATAAAGAAGGTAGAGATGTTTTTCTGGCCGATTCGGCTTATGTGTTGCAGATGGCACAGCAGGATTTTAAAGATATTCGATTCCATTTTAGTTCGGAGTTTTAGTTGTTGGGTAAAATAATATATTGTATTTTTGTAAAAAGTTTCAGATGAAAACGACGCATAAAATAATTAATGGAGACAGCCGTCAAATGAGCGAGCTAAAAGATAGTTCTGTTCATTTAATTATCACTTCTCCACCTTATTGGCAGTTGAAAGATTACGGAACAGAAAATCAAATAGGATTCAATGACAGCTACGAAAGTTATATCAACAATTTGAATCTGGTTTGGTCGGAATGTTTTCGCGTACTGCATGATGGGTGTCGTTTATGCATCAATATTGGCGACCAGTTTGCGAGGTCGGTTTATTATGGCAGATACAAGGTAATTCCAATCCATTCTGAAATTATTAAATTCTGCGAAATTTTGGGTTTTGATTTTATGGGGCAAATTATATGGCAAAAGACAACTACAATGAATACAACAGGAGGCGGCGCTGTAATGGGCAGCTTCCCTCATCCGCGAAATGGCATCGTAAAGTTAGATTTTGAATATATTTTGCTATTCAAAAAGCAAGGTAATGCACCAAAACCAACACAAGAGCAAAAAGAAAGTTCTGTAATGACTAATGAGGAATGGAATACTTACTTTAATGGACACTGGTATTTTAACGGTGCAAAGCAAGAAAAACATTTGGCAATGTTTCCTGAAGAATTACCTGCGCGACTGATAAAAATGTTCTCTTTCCCCAATGAAACAGTTTTAGACCCATTTATGGGTAGTGGAACAACTGCCTTGACAGCAAGGAAGCTAAACAGAAATTCTATCGGTTACGAAATTAATCCCGAATTTATTCCAATGATTAAAGAGAAAATTGGTGGAAATGATGCATTTATGCAGATTGAAACGGAATTTTTACAACAACGTCATTGCGGGCTTGACCCGCAATCTCTCGAAAAAAAAATAAAAGAACTTCCTTATCAATTTGTAGATACACACAAATTGGATAAAAAAATAGATGTGAAAAAACTGCAATACGGCTCAAAAATAGATGTTGAAAGTAGTGGACTGCGTGAAGAATATTTTACCGTAAAAGAAATTATTAGCCCCGAACTTGTCAAATTAAATAATGATTTAGTAATAAGACTTATAGGGATAAAACAAAATCCTGCAATTAATTGGCGGGCTACTGAATTTTTGCGGGAGAAATTGAGCGGGAAACGGGTTTTTTTGCGTCATGATGAAGTAAAATACGATAATGATAATCGTTTGATGGCTTATTTATATCTTGAGAATAAGACTTTTGTTAATGTGCATTTATTGAAAGCAAAGTTAGCAGAAGTAGATAAAAGTATAGAATTTAAATATAAAGAAAAATTTTTAGAGATATAGTATAATCATGGCAAAAGAATGGATTTTAAATAGTGCAATGAATCGTTTCCAACTGAATTTCAAAAGAAATGTTGGAGCTACTTCCGAATCTATACGCAAATGTTCTCCTAAATCATTAGACGAGTGGCGTGATTATTATTTCAAAAAAGTCAAGTCAAAAGAACATATTGAAGATTTAGGCAGAAAACTTTATATTAAAATCACAGAAGTAATTCAATCAGAAGTTGCCGAAATAACAGAGCAAGATTGCATTGACTACGTGATACAACTTGTCATTGACAGGACATTTGATGGCTATATGACCGAAATACAGACTATTTATGGCCAATTGCAAAATATTTTGAATGTAAAAATTGAATCTGCACCAGATGAATGGGACAGGCTGTTCAACGTAGATTTCTTTATAAAAATAGGAGAAAAATATATCGAATTACAAATAAAGCCAGTTAATTCAAGCATACAAATACCTGAAATTCATAAAGAGTATGCAATACAAATTGACACTCACAATAAATTTACTTCGAAATTTGGCGGTAAAGTTTTCTATATTTTTTCGGAAAAAGTGAATGGTAAAAAAGAAATCGCAAATAAGGAAATCATTACAGAAATTCAAAAGGAAATAGAGAAACTGCAATAATTTGCAGGTGAAAGAATTGATTATGTCAAAAGCCGGCGCCACACATACTCACAATCATTCGCATAGCGAGGAAAGTAATATCGGCCTTGCGTTTTTTCTCAATACGTCATTTACCGTTATTGAATTGATAGGCGGTCTTTTAACCAACAGCATAGCCATTCTTTCGGATGCCGTTCACGACTTAGGCGACAGTATATCTCTTGCGCTTGCATGGTATTTTCAGAAGTTGTCAAAGAAAGGAAGCACGAAGCAATACTCATACGGATATAAACGCTTTTCGCTTTTGGGCGCAATTATTAATTCTATTGTACTCGTAGCAGGAAGTATTTATATTTTATCCGAAGCAATACCACGCTTGTTTTCGCCGCAGGAAACAAATGCAAAGGGTATGTTTTTACTGGCAATTTTCGGAATTATAGTTAACGGGATTGGAGTATTGCGCACGCGTAAAGCAAAATCAATCAACGAAAGGGTTGTCTCGTTGCATTTACTTGAAGATGTATTGGGTTGGGCGGCGGTTTTAGTGGGTTCGGCCGTTATGTATTTTACCGGTTGGACCATTATTGACCCTATTCTTTCTCTATTGATTGCCTGTTTTGTATTGTCGAATATTTACAAGAATATTAAGCAGGTACTGCCTATTTTGCTGCAAGGTACGCCGGTTGAAATTGAACAGGAACATATAATCGAAAAATTAAAAGGAATAGAAGACATAGCGAATATACACGATTTACATATATGGTCTTTAGATGAAGAATATACTGTTCTTACCGTTCATATTATACTTAATGAAACACAGCCCATGGAAAAATTGGCGGAATTGAAAAGAAAAGTACGTTCTGTTCTTAAAAAAGAAGGAATACAACACGTCACAACAGAGTTTGAAATGCCGAATGAAGAATGTGTTTTTGAGAATTGCGTATAATAAGTTAAAAACAACATTTGCCAAATTAAACAATAATCATTAACTTGCATCGTTTTTCAAAAAGGAAAGTATATCAAAATGAATCAAATGAAGTATTTTTGGGTTTTTCTTTTGTTTTTTTTAACTGCGGTACATTTGCAGGCGGTGGAGTTGAACGCTATGGTTACGGTCAATAGCGACCGGGTTCCGGACGCAAACAAGAATATGTTTGCGTCGATGCAACGGGCAATGGATCGCTTAATTAACGGAACGCCATGGAGCAACGCTACTTTCGGTTCGAACGAAAGGATTGATTGTTCTTTTTCACTCTCGATTACCAATCAGACGGATAATAGTTTCAAAGCTGAATTGTTTATACAATCCCGCCGGCCGGTTTATAATTCGTCGTACGTGACCACAACTTTGAATTATCGAGATACAAAAGTGGATTTTGACTTTATGGATAATCAATCTTTGGAATATAATGAAACTTTGATTGACAATAACTTAGTTGCCATATTGGCTTTTTATTGTAACCTGATTCTCGCGCAAGATTTTGACAGTTTTTCTCTTTTTGGCGGAAATGTTTTTTACAGAGAAGCCCAAAACATAGCTACGCAGGCACAGTCTAATTCAAATTGGTCGGGATGGTCGGCATTCAACGACACCCGAAGTCGAACTTCCATTATCAATATTTTTCTGGATGAAGCGGTAAAACCTTTCCGGGAATTTTGGTACACTTACCACAGAAAAGGGTTGGACGAAATGGCGGCAAATCCCGACCGGGCAAGAACCACCATTCTCAATGCTTTACCTGTTCTGAAAGACATACGCAATGTGCGTAACTCCGAAGTTTTGCTTCAAATGTTTGCCGATTGTAAATTGAACGAAATCGTTTCTATTGCAAGTAAAGCTACTCCCGAAGAAAAGAAGAATACTTATGAGTTACTGCGATCCGTTTTTCCTGCTTCTTCCAATGCCTTAGCGCCTTTAACAAAATAAACAGTAACCAATGCTGCAATCATTAACTATCCATAATTACGCGCTTATTTCCAGATTGGAAATTGATTTTCTTTCGGGGTTTTCCGTGATCACCGGAGAAACAGGTGCAGGGAAGTCCATTATTTTAGGCGCTTTATCCTTGATTTTAGGTCAGCGGGCAGATGCCAAATCTATTAAACAAAACGCCGATAAATGTTTGATTGAAGGTGTTTTTGATATTTCTTCCTACCAATTGGAGGCTTTTTTCAGAGAAAAAGATTTGGAATATGATTCACAATCCTGTATTTTACGACGAGAAATCTGGTCATCCGGGAAATCGCGGGCGTTTATTAACGATAGTCCTGTGGGTTTGAACGATTTGAAAGAATTAGGCGCTTTCTTGATTGATATTCATTCACAACATCAAAATCTGCTTTTGGCAGATAATCATTTCCAACTGGAAGTTCTGGATGTTTTAGCCCAAAACAGGAATTTGAAAAACGAATATCAATCCGCTTATAAAAAATACATT
>Ga0123357_10006607_pt1 | contig 14193 bp, 13 predicted proteins | sample TergutEmb28metaG_FD_89873 | JGI IMG/M metagenome (GOLD analysis project Ga0123357, IMG submission 89873) | Embiratermes neotenicus P4 segment gut microbial communities from Petit-Saut dam, French Guiana - Emb289 P4 | ecosystem: Host-associated > Arthropoda: Insects > Digestive system > Gut ... | reverse complement strand
TGAAACTTGGCAAGCAGACTCGCTAAACATGGTTGTCCTACCATCTACCGGTGCTTGGCGCTAACACAACTGCTGTGCAGATGGCGGCACCAGTCCGGAAAATTTTGGATCCACCCACGTAATAACAACAGTTCACATTTAATCCTACTGCTGTCCCATTGCAGTTTAACACAATAAGCTGGAAATTCGAGTCATGCATCACGCCGTACAGAATATTTTCTGTTCGTTTTTGACATCTGTCCGTGTCGTCTGTTATCACCCACCTTGCCATAATTGTTTCCCTTCGCTTTCATCGTATTTTAGCCACTAAGGTTTGGCTTCAGCCCTGGGAACGATCAGCGATGAGCAAAACTCATAAAATCGCAGTAAAATTAGGTTTTGATGCGCGAAATTTTAGGTATGTAAAGGTACTTTCTAACCAATCCTCATAACAAGTGAATTAATTTATAGGACAGCAGTTTCTATATCTTATTTGCTCTAATAATAAGGAATTCTTTATTATGTCCACAAAATGTGTTGAGGTATTTCTGTAATTCTCAGACGAAAGAGCTCTTAGGCTTCTTTCGCCAAAACTTTAATGTTGTATGTTATTAATAAACACGCAATATATTGTATATGGAATCAAACTGAAATTTTAAATATCATTATGTGAAATTTAGTCTTTGAATAACATTAAGTGACGAAGAACGTGAACCTGGAGCGCAGTGAAATAATGTATAACGACTGGCAAACTTATATATTAGGGTACTGAGGAGAATATTCGGATCAGCAGAAAAGTAGAAGAATCTGTCGAAAAGTGCGTTAGAGATACACTTCAAAATTTTATCCTTCAATCAATAATATTACCATAAATAAATAGAGGGTGTATGTATGAAGAATGGGAAAATTTCATGTCTATGAAATGTTAGCCAGGAAACCTGAAGGAGAGGGACAACCTTTGGATACATAGCTTTATGTTTATGTTAAATATTTTCAAGACAGTGTAAAAGGTGGTTCAAATATGACCGGGACTCATTTGTGTGTAAACAAGCCGCAGTCAGTCCCGGTCATATTTGAACCACCTTGTATATAATGCTGTAGCTAGGTGTCGTGTTGACGGAGCGGTTTCTTATGAACACTATTGTTTTAAACATTTTCCCGGAATATATTTGCCAGAGTTTTTTGCATCTTGCTTTTCAAAGAGATTATGGAACTAGGTTGTTTTTGAGATCTCTTTGCATAATTTGAGATGGATGAAAGACAGAGTGGACTATAGAACCCACGTACGATTATGTCAGTGACTTAAGCATTACTAACACCACGCTGGTCCATAGTCGAGCGGTATTAAATGAACTTCCGTTTGTAAAAATAGTGGCTTCAGTAACTCACCTTGTAATCAACAGAAACTTAGACCGAATTTATTTACTCTGACTTGGAGGCAGCACAAGTCTATGAAACTTACGCACAAACTTATCCTACACAGCAAGATAGCACAAAAGACTTACTTTAAATGTAAATTGAAAATGTAATGGAAAGAAAGGATTCCTACTCGTACTTTTTGCAAATGATGCAAGTTTTTAACTATGAACGCCGAATTACCGAAAAAAGAATTCGAAACGTCAAATAGTACGGAATACGTTTTTGTTAACTTTACACTCTTATTCCCAAAACGTTATGTGGAAAATTATTTATTGTATATGAAATTTCGGTCATCCCAAACACATTTCATAATCAAACATAAAGAATTGTTTTGTGTGTTATTACTAGCGGAACACATCAATACTCGTAAATTGGTAGAATAGAGGATTTTATTTACAAACTTCGGCTTACTACACAGCATTTTGCTTTAAGCGTTTTACATGCCCTTCCAATCCATGTATTATTGTACATGTAATTGTAATGAACGAAAGATTTACCTACACATCCTACGATAAATTAAATGTCCAATCGGACACAGGAAAATAAATCTATAAATTGGTCGGCAAAACGGGTGACTAATAAATATCGGAAGTACACTCATGCCAGAAATAAGATTTCTGTTAAAGAAGAAAGTATATCTTCATGTCATTTGCTTTTTATAAGATAATTAACATATTTCGTGAGGATGAAGGATCATATGTTGTTCGATTTCAGGTAAAAAAAAAGCCATGCATTCTGTTATATGACTGCTACAGTTTAGTTTCCATATTCAAGGTGCAAAATATTTGTTCCTAAAAATTAGACCCACCTACCAGATTAGAGTGTCATAACGGAAAATATCACAGTATCAATACATGCATACATCATCATTATCATCCTGATCTCAACAGTTTCAAAACTTTAAGACCGGCTCTATGAATTCGTAGACGTCTGGTTCCTTACAACTGACTACGGGCTGGACGGTCTGGAATCGAATCTCGGTGGGGACGAGAATTTCCGCCCGTCCAGACCAGCCCTCGGGCCCATCCAGCCTCCTGTACAATTGGTACCGGGTCTTTCCCGGAGTTAAAGTGGGGCCGGGGCGCGCTGCTGACCACTCACCCCTTTCTAGTGCCGCGGTCATGGAAGAGAAGAACTATATCTCTACCCACCCTCTGGGCCACACCGTACCTCTAACGGGAACACTTTACCTTTACCTGGTCCTCTACAACCCCCCCACCTTCTTTATTTGGTCGTGATACATCTCAAAAATCACAATTTTAATGGAATTACAATTTTTGAAAGTAGGCCGTTTTCATTATTTCGAAAAAATTGTATCAAGTTCGCCGTTTTTCTTAAACCTTTTCGACTGTAGTGAGGGTCTTTTAAACGTCAGTTGCAGCTGTTTACTCACTAAATTCGAGAATATAGAATTAATAAATAAGCAGGTTTAATGGTGCTCACATTTTAACTAACATTATTAGTTCATTGTTCTTGCAATGCAAGATTTATTGTAAAGTATAACGTATAATAAAAAGATGTTCGCTTAAAATAAATTAAGGACGCTCAAAAATTATTCGCAAGTCATTAGGTAAACTTTGAATTCCTGTTGCATGCAGCTTATTTGCTGTAGGTTAGGGAATGTCTTATTCGGTTCGAACATTCTTCCATAGAAGTTATGCCACAGGTGTCTTAGTAGTAACACAGTTTAATTATGGTTTAAAGACTTCTGATATAGGACGACACTTAACGAGAATTCAGAAGTTGTAACTTGATATCATAAACGAATTTGTTGCTGAAGAGCTCTTCGACAGATGTGAGATATGTCAAGTGGCTGGATGGATGTTAAGTATATTAGAAGTCTGAGAGAAAAATCTTTATTAAAATTCTCTTCAAGACGCGGCTTCTATGTTATAAATCAAAGACTATTATCGAGCCTTAGACTATGATGTCCAATGCGTTCTGCAACAGCTTTATTACTGACATTATGGGTTTGATTCCCACGGAGGGCATACACTTTCATTTCTTTTGTTTGTTGTGTGTTGTACAGACAGCGGACTCTGCAAGAGCTGATTACTAGTTCAGAGAAACTCAGCTGGTTATGAGTAATTTCTCGTTCTTTTGAAACCTCAAAACCAGGCGACCTGGACCCAGCATGATGTGTTGTGCAGCAGGAAGAAGTAAATTTCTAAGAAAAAGGTTAATTTATATTCACTGCATATACACATGCACAAACTTCAACACTCACACAATTCTGCGATATAACCTACAATCTTATACGTGGAAGGAAACGTATAAACCTGTGCTGAGGAAAATGGAGAGAAGGACTTAGAGTGCATGGAAAGAAAATTAATCGAATAGAACATGATTGAGAAAACGCCAGAGAAAATAAAATAAGGATTTCCGTTAATGATTAATAAAAAAAAGAAAATCAACTTGATTGTAATGATTTTGCATCTAAATGTGTTGGACGAATAATTAAACAGAACCTATGTTAAGAAAATTATGTCCTGCGGGTGAATCTTTTCACGATATAGGATATTTTTACGATCAAATGTGACAGCCATTTCAAAAGATCTTTCTTGCGTCACTAACATCGCCATCAGTCGCCGAGATTGTGTAAGGACAACGATAAATGAAAAAGTGTGAAAGTGTGAAGTCATTTTCGGACTGATAATGAAATAAGAAAACTTAAATAATCACAGGAAAATATGTCCCAAATTTTCCAAAACGCATATGGTCAGGACTGAAAATGCAAATAATCCACCACGATATAAGGTCGGTGGCTAAATCCTAGTTCATGACACGGTCCAAAAAGCATTTTAAAATACACGTACATACAAATATCTACGCCAGGATATTTAATTAATACATTACCACTTACCTTCAAATAGAAATTTACATAATATAAGCTTGTGTTAAGAGTGGCACCCAGTAATGCAAGACGATGTTCTGGTTTTCATCACTGACAGCCACTTAAATCCGTCTTGTCTTGACACAAGGTATGGATCTTTCGACCGGCAACAGCTTGTGGTAGAAGTGTGAAAAATAACAGATGGATCTGGAGTAAGCTTGCGTCTTGGAAAAAGTAAAGTTTTTTTGTTGTATCATAAAGAAGGGCCAGCGATTTACAAAAAGTTGTGGTCCCTGAACCAGAAATAATAATAAAATTCGGCTTAGAGTAAGACGGAAAGTATGAGGCGCATTGAATAGTGTGTTCCTTAGGTTTAAAAAATTTGTGATACACGAATTTATTACTTTATATCCTCCGTACATCTGACATTCATAAATAAGTTTTTTATGGGCCGGGTAGCTCAGTCGGCATAGCGATTGACTACGGGATGGACGGTCCGGGATCGAGTGCCGGGGGGGACGAGATTTTCCGCCCATCCAGACCGGCCCTGGGGCCCACCCAGCCTCCTGTACAAAGGGTACCGGGTATTTCCCGGGGGTAATGTGCGGCTGGTGCGTGCTGCTGACCACTCACACCCTTCTAGTGCCGCGGTCATTGAAGAATAGAGCTATACCTCTATCCACTCTCAGGGCCACACCGGGCCTGTAATGGGGTCATTTTACCTTTTAAACAAGTTTATTACTAACAAATCGCACTTGTCAATATGCAGTTCGAAACTAATACATTTATTTTTGTGATATAAAATTAACAGTTTAAAGCACAGTGTTCCGCATTCATGTAACATAAAATGCCACACAATGTCCACACACTGCACAAGTCAAACTATTATCCAGCTGCCAGAATATCTCACCTACTGCAGAGTATCCGACAGCGGATCCAACCAAAAGACTGGCAAATGTAGATCGTCTGTTTCGTTATACAGCTGTGACAGGGAACGCAAGCGTGTCGTATTGCCACACAGGCGGTTTAAAGATGGAATTCGTCTTGAAATCTTGGTCAAATGCCGTCATATACAGTGCAAATTCGATTTCTGCGTGTGAAGGCTGTCGTGCCGATAGAAATTCACGGCCAGGTTACTCAATAGGATGCATGTGTAATATCACGGCCAGAGCGGTGGATATGGTGCAGATAACGGCAGGACAGGATGTGACGACAAGCAGAAGAGCGGAAATCCAAACACGTCTGCTGCGGATGAAATTGTGTGTCATGTAGACGTCTTTATCAGGAGTGACAGACGCATTAAATCTGACTTGCGTCGCTCAGGAAGTAAGAAATTCCTTTGGGTTATGCGCACAGCATTGTCCACAACGAACCATATTACAACAACAACCATTGTGCACCCAAGGTACCAAAGAAAGTCACAGAGGATCACAAATCTCGAAGTATGGGAGTTTCTTTCCTGTATTTGGAAGGTTACACTTATCACACAGAGCAGAGAGTGCAGCTCATTGTTCCAGGGGAAAATTCACTTCTATCTGTACTTTTAAGAGCATCAGGCTAACTAAGGATTTGTAACAGACGTCAACGTGAAAGAAGCTGTCATTTACTGGCCGCAGACACTCAACACCGATTTCTTTTACGACAGAGTCGAGCTTTAGTGCTATGATGCAGAAATACTTAAAAGAAAATGGTGACCACTTGGAAGTCTGATGTGTACCGCATGATAAGAACGTGTCCTTCTTATTGTACAGTACACTCAAGTCAGAATAATTTTTTGGCATCAGTTTGTTCCTCGATAAAAAGACGTTAAACGGATTCTACACAAACTTTGATTAAATTTTTATTGTTTTATTTATTAATGTATTATAACGTAAAGGTTATGTCTTGCCAAAAAAAAGAGTGTTCTTTACTTTGTCTTTGAAACGCCTTCCTATTTTTCTCTTCCTAAGACACAAACTAAAATGTTATAATTTCCCCACACGTTATTGATCGAATTGTCTTTTAACGAAGATTGTTGTAAGAAGTAACTGAATTTTTAAAACGCGAGTGTGGTTGAACCATTGAGACAAATCAGGAAAAATGTGAATTTTTTTTCTTTTTACAAGCATACAACATAAATAAAGCACAAAACAACCTCAGTTTCAACTTACTTTCTCTTGTTTCAAGCTTTTTATATGTTGTGCATTGTCAGTTAATATAAATCTTGTAGTTATGCGAGTGAGGAGAACTGCACAGAAATATTTTTATTGATTTATTTCCTTTTTCAAGCGATATAACAAATCACAATTGTATAAAATCATGCTTGACATGGTTGAGTAACACCATAAGACCCGAGGTTTGAAAACCATTATTCGTTCATCCGGTTAAAACATTTCAAAATATCATTGACTTTGTTATAATCGCCGGATAGTGGAGGCTATGGCAATCAAGTGATTGCATTTTGTACCCCATAATTGATCATTTACTACAATCAAAGTGTATGTGGAGAAAATGTGTACTTTTCAACTCCCAGCCCTCTCCCCCCGTTTCTCTCTTCGAATTATTAAGAGTGAGTTTTTTTGCCTGTCCTGCTCATTGCTACTTCTTGATATGCCTACTAGCATCAATATTCCACTCACCTTCTTCCTACTTAACTCGGTCGTGTAATAAGATGTATTTTAACATTACTTTCCCTTTTAGGCCTAAAGCCTAATGCCTGTCTCCTAACTCTTTCAGCTCTCCTTCAGTTTTTCCGGGTAAAACATTTAGATGAATTTCTGACCACACTTGTACTTTCTACATAGCCCATCCATTCCCTCTACCTAATTTTTTTTATAATGTACAGGATATACACAAAAGAAAGGTGCGGTTTCAAAATAGAACAAGAAATATATTTCTCACCTTACACGGGCACAACGTACACCGTCAGCAGCAGCAACTGTCCAAGTTTCTCATGCGCTACCAGCAGTTCGCTTCTCGTGCTTACTGCGGGGCCACGGGGCCAGTTTCCAAGATGGCGTCGCAGCAGGAAAAGGCTTTCTGTGTGCTCGGTTTTGAGGTGTCCAGATCTGTGATTACAGTGCAGCGTGAGTTTCGTGCACGGTTTAGAAAAGACTCACCTGGCAGGTGTGTCTTTTCTAAACCATACACAAAACAAAATATCAAGCGGTGGATGTGAAATGTCCTCTGAGTTCTGTTGTTTCTTTCCTGTTTCTTCCACATAATTTCCAAAATTCTACTATACCTTCCCTATTGCAGTCAAATATTCTCGATGTCCTAGTATTGCTTTCTTTTCACACCCAGATATTTCTGTTACTAACAGTCCTAAAACACACTCAATCTACGTTACTTCCCAAGTCTTATTTATAAAAACTTTCATCAGTTATTTCATATATTTTCTTACACATCCACTGCAGATATAAAAATTAAATCCCGCTTCAAATATCAATCGTCGCAGAGATCATTTTCCTTTCATTCCAGTTCCTAAAATGCTGACACTGCTGTCAGATTTTTAAACAAAAATTTACATATTTATGTGTATGTATACTTCGTGATATGTTTACTATCTGAAAAGTCATGTTGTGACTTTGTAACTTAAAGTAAATGATGTGGTTAGACCCTAGTGCTGAATCTGGACAGCGGTCGTTTTAAGTAATAAAAAGTTTCTTGAAATTAATTGAATATATGTGGGCTTGTAATAGGGTAGGAGGGAAGGGTGTGCAATCACGACTGTTTCATTCATCTCACCTAAAATGAGCTGAAATTTTGGGTGGTGCTACCACCATGACAGCCGGGGTTAATAGGAAGGTAGTTCCAAGGAAATAATGATAAATTGAATTATTATTATTATTATTATTATTATTATTACTATTCACCCCTTCTAGTGCCGCAGTCATGGAGGAGTAGAGCTATACCTCTACCCACCCTCTGGGCCACACCGGGCCTGTAACGGGGTCATTTTACCTTTATTATTATTATTATTATTATTATTATTATTATTAAAACAATTCTCACCTACTTTGCTGTCGGCGATGAAAACATATATCATACCAATACGTTTTGAGAGAGTCATGTGACTATAGAGTAAAAGTGAAATATTTACGACCCCTCCTCTCCACTGTAAACTTGAGACCTGCATTACAGTTGGTGGGATAACAGGTGGATTCAGACCCCTTTTTATTGCCAAAGGAATTTGCATCATGTACCCGGAAAGAAACGTCTTTGAGCAGTTGGTTGTATAGAAACTTGCCTGTCGTCTTGCAGTAGAAGTTGTTAACATGAATGTCTAATACACATCCTACACTTCCAACCCGATCTCGTGTTGCCACGGTCTCATAGAAGCAAAAAAAACAAAAAAAACCCAAAGCCAAAGTAATACAGGATTCCTACTTGGAAATTCGATTGGCTTATGCATTTAAAGGAGAGAAAATTCGTTTCCACAAACAGAGTATGTTTAGAGAACATTCACTTAATTTACTTCTAAACTAATGCCATATTTTTTCTGATGTTCGAGTAACGGAAAACTGTGTTTCCGGCTTTTTGTTTCCTTCACTTTCATCTTCATACTAAAGAGACCATGAGGTGGCATCTCCTATGTTCACAACTCAGTTCTTGTATGTAAGGTTTGGTGTAATGCGTATAGAAATAGAATATTGAATTTTCATATTTTGTAACAAATGATTTGAACATTTATTTCCTGATGTAACAAATTTAAATATCCAGCAAGTGCTTCACAATTAGGTCATCTAGGTAACTAATATTACTATCACTTAAAACCCAGTTTGTTTTTGTTCTTTTTGTATGTAACGACAGTACAAATGTCGTCATGACCACCACTCTATACGTCCCACTTCTCTCACGTCATCTCTGGTAAGGTAAATATAGCGCTGACCGCAGGCTCGCAACGAGGCATGTGGGGGAGTTAAAGTCTACTTCCTTCTATCCACAAGCAGGGTACAAATTGGATGTCAGGGATCAAAGTCAACGATTTGCCTTTTCACCACTTGACAAGATGCCCCGTACCTACTAAATAGGAGGTTGGTTGAATCAAATTGCAGAAAAGAGCGTTTGGAGAAGAGAAATAATTCTTACTCCTGTTGGGAATGGAAATTCAGCGCAGGTAGTAGATGGGGATAGTATTTTGAAATCAGCAGAACAAGCTGAAAGTCACGGACAGCAACCTGTAACTGCTGGCCAAGTTTTACAAAACTTCGTGACAGTGTTATGACATAGAAAATGTGTTCTTGAATTTCTTAAAGTTGTTCATAATTGGAGGAAACGAAATATTCTTTGCTGAGTGCAATCCAAGTGTCAATTAGACCAAACCCACAGTCGTGGAGATAACAAGTAAAAACATGCAACATTTGTCAAGATATCCTCTTTAGTATTTTAAAGTTCAAATTGGCAACTGCGCAAAATTTACATATTGCATTTTCTTTGATGGTCATCACTAGTCAGCGGCTGAATTAGGCCGTGACCAATTTGGTACGTAGGTAGGTTGAAGCCATACCATTAAAACCTTGTAAAATTATGTTTAGAGTTTAAATTTACTAAACATGACGTTAATGCACATGCGAGGTTATTCACGTTGTAACTAAATATAACATTTATTTAAATAAGATGTTTACCCCAAACAAAGAAGAACCTCTACAAGTATTACTAGTGCTACTACCGCTACTAGTACTTTTCTTCCTGTGGCACTGTGGCCTTCCGCGGGTCATGGACTCATCATTCTAGATCACACAACGACGCACCACAGTCGACAGGACTCCTCTACACCAGTGATCAGCTCTTCGCAGAGACCTCTCCTGACATCACACAACACTCACAACAGGCATACGTCCATGTTTCCTGCAGGTATTGAACCAACAATCTGAGCAGGCAAGCGGCCGCAGACCTACTGCTATTACTACTACTATTATTACTACTACTACTACTACTACTACTACTACTACTACTACAAATACTACTACTAATACTACCACTATTACTACTACTAATAATAATAATACCACCAATAATAACAATAATAATAATTATAACATATAATTGTGTTGTAACCAACAAATATTTCTAACATCTATGGTTCCTGTTCTTCTTATGCTGAGTAACCAGTAGTATAGAGTGACAACTCATTATCTAAATTATGTTACTTTATATTGTCGAATTACAAATTTACATTAGTTAATATCATAAGGAAAACAGAAACTTCTTGCGAAATATGTGAATGTACTAAATTTTACTGATACTAATGTTATGAGGAATTTGATTTCGCACTTAACACTGGACAGTCACTATTCGATAACAGTCACAGAAGAAGTACGTTACGACAAAAAACAAACTAAATATCCTACAAAAAACAGCAATGTCCTGCCACGTTGATTGGAGACAACACTAAAGGTAAATAGGGCGAGAACAGAATATCTAATATATATTACTATTCGCTTGTTAAAACGAATGTACGCTACTTAATGGTTCATTAATGTGTCTGAATCTAAATATACACATGTTTACTTTATGAAATGCATGCTTGGTGTCACAGGTATAAACCATAAGCCGTAATTGAATTTCATTGCCTACTATCGGTCATAATAATCCTGTAACATGTTTATCACGGAAGAACAACGATCTGGAACCGGATTTCTGTGCTCAAAGCGCTAAAGTGCTCAAAGCTACTGAATTTACAAAGAGCAATTATCCATGTCCATGGTGATAAATGTATGAGCGACAGTAAAGTTTATGAATTGCTGAAATTATTCTAACGGAGTAAAGGAATGTTGTGGATGATGCGCTTTCCGAGTGGCCGTCAACTGTAACATGTTGTAGTGGCAGATCAATCAGCGTATGAGAGAAACAGAAGAATCATGACTGATGAAATTCCATTTGAAACGAGCATTAGTCTTAGAATGAATCTGGGGTAGGAATGGCTCAAGTTCCAACAGAAAATAACGTGTTCTAAGGAAAGTGTACTGTTTAAATAACTCACTTGAGTAGCCAGGAAAGTACATAAATTGAGATATGTCCGATATAGATATATTTGATAACTTGAGGGTTGTTTGACTGTACATCTTCCTCATGAAATAATGTGGAATGCCAACTTGATGCAACAAGGTAATTTTATTGATAAATTCTTAGCTCCACTTGTTTCTGGTAAATACGCCCATAATCAGGAGCATTAGAAGTTGAGTTGCAGCATATGGTGTATACAGTGCGGATGGTACCGCACGACACCATCCGCACTGTATACACGACTTACGCAGCGGCTCTCAAGACTACGACCCATCCAAAAACTCGGTGCAGAAAACCATATGCTGCAACTCAACTTCTAATGCTCCTGATTATGGGCGTATTTATCCGAAACAAGTGGAGCTAAGAATTTATCAATAAAATTACCTTGTTGCATCAAGTTGGCATTCCACATTATTTCATAATTTGATAACAATTGTAATAAAACTGCATAACTTTATTGTTGTTCTCTGTGTTACATTCCTACATACAGACATAAAAAGAGTGTGTTAATATAAATTATTTTGAAATCGTTACACTCGAGTTTTTCAAAATGATGACTCTACGGAAAATGGTCGTGCGAGATGTGACACTGCTTCGATTTTTAGACAGGTGACAACTTTACGAAGCAGATACTGTGCATTTTCGAGGCAGAACACTGAACAAGCAGGCAGCTGATTCATAAAGCCCTTGATACCTACCAATCTTATTACAATCAGCCAACCGCCACAGCAAAGCCTAATCTCAGTTTTTCCAAAATAAACCCATAAGAACTATTATTATTTGATACCGAACTACGTGTTACGAATTGTGGCCATCAGAATCGTGAAAGATCTGCAAAAATGAACAGATTCCTTTCCAAATTTCTCTTGGTATGCAAATATTATCTGTCAAGAAAAATGGACATATTTCATCAACATTGTAATAAGCTGACTTGTTCCTGATGCGCAATTTGTAGTTCTCCTGACGGCGCGTATCTAATCTAAGGTCTTATGGCATCTGAAAGTGTACAGTTGGTTAGATAGGAACATAAAATTAGAGGAAACCTTTACTTTGCTCTGAAGAAGGAGGCAGACGTTTCTACAGAATGTTACAATCCAACAAATGTAGTGCACTATTGTACATACCAGAGGACTGAAAGTGATGTCTTACGGTACAGCAGGGTCTAGAAGGGTAGAACGGTTTTGTGGCTCTAGAGGTGTGTAGGTATCTAAGTAGACAACAGTGAGGCAGAAGGCTGGGAATGTATATGAGGAGCTACTTGGGCCAGGCTGATGTCTTTGCCTGAGAGTTCTTGGAAAGCTCATGGCATGCTGATATACTCAAGTCTGGAAGTCATGAATGCTGCTACTAAACCTCACTCCATACCAAGTCTTGGATACTGCGGACAGTACGCACTCAGCAGGGCGTATATCATTCTGTCAATTATTGATCATTTGGGGGCAGATATTAGACGCATATATAAAACAAAATTTCTTCACTCCTGCTGACGTTTACTCTACGTCGATCAACTGATCGTTCAGTAACACTTTTCTTGTCAGCGGCGTTGATGAAAATATCTGCCTATTGGGAGGCCGTGGGGATTTGTATATTTATATATTTATATGGTTATATTTCCGTTGTCGCCAGATTTCTTTCCCAGGGGTAAAGCGGCCGAAGTGTGACGTTGACCACTCAAATCTATCTAGCGCCAAAGTTAAGGCTGAGTGGATATATGCTCCTAATCCCCACACATGTCTTCAAGGCGCCGACAGGGATAATTTTATCTTTTTTATCTGGTAAGATAACGTACAATTATAGGCGACTTTGTACCTCAGATTAAATCTACATTCGACGTTCCCTTTAGTTAATCATAATAATATTATCTACGTCAAACATACTTGTCAAAATTTGAAAGTTTTTTAGAGAGATGTTTGATTTTACTCTCAATATTCTGTCAGAGAGAACAGTACTGTTTATGTGAATTTCAGAATATATCATATGAAACTGAGGAATATTTATCTCAGTAATTAACCAACTTGATGCACGAAATTTTTGTTTTAAAATAAGATTATTTCATGCCTCTACATATTTCGAGCACATTTACTCATCATCAGGAGGTCAAAATTGCATTACACAGCCTCTGGTATCATCACACCTATAGGTGTGATGATACCAGAGTCTGGGTAACGCAATTTTGACCTCCTGATGATGAACACATGTGCTCGAAACATGTAGAGTCATGAAATAAACTTATTGTAAAAAAATATTTTGTGCATCAAGTTGGTTAATTACTGAGATAAATATACTGAGCTGCAGGTCAGCAAAACGTCAAAAAATGAGGAATAATTATTATGTATGCAAATAATCTAATGTTCTGAAAAATGTACCAAAATACAATTACTTTTTTGTGGTAACAGGAGTAAAAATGTATTAATAATAAGGTATGAATTTTAAATTGATTGGTTTCGTGTATAAAATGTCGTTATATTCTGGTAAACTAACTGTAACTAACCAATAGGTTAAGTTTATAAAACTAAAATTTAGTCACAGATGTTACATATTATTGTATATTGTATATTTTATATTTTAGTGTAATTACACAACACACATAGACATAATACAAAACCTACCGTAGATTTAACTACTGTGTGTCCCACTCGCTAACGAACCCGACATTTTTTTAATAATTCTAACACCAATGAAGATATTGCAACGAAATTTGAACAGGAGTACGTTCGTTGTGTGAGAAATGAAGAGGAATGTGTCTGTAGTGTGTGTCTGTAGTGCGCCTAAATGTTGCGACACGGAGCAACGGTCCGCCAGCCAGAAAAAATGTCGGGCTCGGTAGCGAGTGGGACACACTGTATAATAAGCTTAGACATAACTTGGTAAGAGCATGGACCCCCCCCCCCCCTGTAAAAATAATATCCAACCTTTCTGACCGATACAACATCTCCTGCCCACTTTCCTCCCTCCCTCCCCCATTTAGACACCCC
>Ga0123357_10006606_pt1 | contig 14195 bp, 10 predicted proteins | sample TergutEmb28metaG_FD_89873 | JGI IMG/M metagenome (GOLD analysis project Ga0123357, IMG submission 89873) | Embiratermes neotenicus P4 segment gut microbial communities from Petit-Saut dam, French Guiana - Emb289 P4 | ecosystem: Host-associated > Arthropoda: Insects > Digestive system > Gut ... | reverse complement strand
GACTGGACGTAGTCGACCACCACGGCGCCCAGCACCTCAAGCTTGCGGTCGTCCAGCACGCGGGCCTTTCTGTCTAGCACTCACCTGGTTAGAGTGCTAGTTTACCCGAAAGGCCTGACATTGTTGTGATGGGCTAAGCCAGGGGTCAATACGGGCGTGAGCTGGGGTTCTTGCCTCGTCGCACCACTATGGTCGGCGCATGGCCTGACGGCCATTCTCGCGCCTCCCGGCGTTCTTCTCAGTCGTATACGGGCGCTCCCCCTTCGGGTGACCGCAGCCGTCCACTTTGTGAGATGTGCTCGACGCAAAACCCCACCCCACGCCTAAGGGCACGCTAATCCAACAGGTCGAGGGTTACCTTGTCGGCCAGCAACCGGCCCTTGAGTGTTAGGGTCAGATGGTCGTTGCTGGTTGTCGCCAAGCCGTCGGCGACGAGGGACGGGACGCGCGCCCGCTCGGTTGGCGTCAGGGCGTCAAGGGGCAGGCCGGTTGCCAGGCGCAGTTCCAGCAGGACGCGTTCCTCGTGCGCCTTGACTGCGTCGATCCGTTCGCGACGGGCCGCGGGCGAGCCATTGTGACGCAAGGCCCCGATCCAGCGCTCGGGGCTGCGATGGTTCCACCAGCGGTGCGGCGAATAGGTGTTGCCCAACCACTTGTCGAAGACGTGGTCGTGATAGCTGTGTGCGCCCGGCCCCACGCCGTAGTAATTGACGCCTTGCCAATAGCCCAGGTTATGACGGCATTGATGGCCCGGTTTGGCCCAATTGCTCAGCTCGTACCAGCCCAGCCCGGCGGCCGTCAGCAACTCGTCGGCCAAGATGTACTCGTCGGCCATCAGGTCGTCGTCCGGCTCGGCTAATTCGCCGCGTTCGATGCGTTTGGCCAGCGGTGTGCCGCGCTCGACGATCAGCGCATAGCAGCTGACGTGATCCGGGCCGGACGACAGCGCCGACTCCAGTGTGGCCTGCCAAGACGCCAGCGACTCCCCCGGCGTCCCATAAATCAGGTCCAGGCTGATGTCGGTGAAACCGGCCGCCCGCGCCAGCTCGACGCTGCGCAGCGCCTGCCCAGGCGTGTGCAGACGGTCCAGAGTCGCCAGCACCGCCTCGTCACTGGACTGCATGCCCAAACTCAGCCGCGTCACCCCAGCGGCCAGTAGCCCGTCCAGCAGCTCGGGGGTGACGGTTTCCGGGTTGGCTTCGACCGTGACCTCGGCCCCCGGCGCCACTCCGTCACCGCCGTCCAGGCCGTCCTCCAGACCGACGGTACCGCGGATGCCATCCAACACCTTGGCCAGCGCCGGGGCCCCCAGCAAGCTGGGCGTCCCGCCGCCGAAGAACACCGTGTCGAAAGGGCCGACGGTGCCGTCCCAAACCTCCATCTCAATCCCCCACGCCCAATCTTCCGGCGTGATGGGTGCGCGGTCCAGAGCGTACGTGTTGAAGTCGCAATAGCCGCAGCGGCGTGTGCAGAACGGCACATGCACATACAACCCGGTCATATCCCGGACGTTACCACGAACATTGTCCCGGATAACAGGCGGTCCGAAGCGTAGCGGAGGAGCGGCGGTATGACGGGCGGAAGCCCGTTCGAGCTGGCGACGGCGCAGACGCGTGGCTAGCGTAACCACCTACCCAGACCGTGCGTCGAGTACGGCGTCTGTGCGCTCGGGCCGGCTGGAGCCCGCCTCTAATGGGTTAATTCCAGGTATCCTTGGGTTATGCGTGCTGGTCGGATGCTTGTTGCTGGGGTTTGCGCTTTGGCTTTGGTCGGGTGCAGCCCGAATGTCGCCCCGAGCCCTAGCGCTTCGCCGACGCCCATTTCGACACCGTCCCCGTCGCCGTCCGCACCGTCGATGGTCATGACGCCCACCGCGACGCCGACGCCCATTGACGGCCTGCCGGATGACCACACGATCAGCGCCGCCAACGGCCACACACCCGCCAACACCTGGGCTTTCATCGCAACGTCGTCGGGCAACCCGGTAGCTGTGCGCGTCAACGGATTATGGCAGGGCACGGCGGGCGAATTGGCCGGACGCAATTACACGCAGCCGTCCGACGCGCCATCCGTCGATGTCACCACCGCCGTGCCCTACTACCTGTCGTGGAGCTATGTGGTTCTGGGCGGCACGGACGACGTTCCTCCGGAGGCAATCGTCTTGCCGTCGTCCACCGGCAACCTCTACAACGTCACGTCGGCCTTTTCCGACAATGACTGCCCCGATTTCGCCCCAGCGACGGGCTTGGGGGTCGGTTTCCTAATGACGCACTGCGCCGTCTCGATGTCGACCGACGGGTCGGCGCCAACAGGTGTGGCTTTCGCCAATCCTGATACTGACAGTCAGTATTGGTACTTGGACGCCCCGGCGCCGGTGGCCAAACCGGTTAACTGAACCGCTTGAGGCGCAGCGCGTTCAGCAGCACGGAGACGGAGCTCAGGCTCATGGCCGCCGCGGCGTACATGGGGTTTAGCAGCGGGCCGCCGAAGATGTGCAGCACGCCCGCCGCCAGCGGTATGCCGACGACGTTGTAGCCGAACGCCCACACCAGGTTTTGCTTGATGTTTCGGATCGTCGCGCCCGACAGGCGGACGGCCGTCGCCACATCGCCGACATCCGAGCGCATGAGGACGACGCCCGCGGACTCGATGGCCACATCGGTGCCCGCGCCGATGGCCACACCGACACGGGCGGACGCCAGTGCCGGGGCGTCGTTGATGCCGTCCCCCACCATCGCCACCCGGCGTCCAGCCGCCTGCAAACCGGTGACGACGGCTGCCTTATCGCCGGGCAGGACGCCGGCGTGGACATACCGTTCGTCGATGCCCACTTGCGCGGCCACCGCCTGGGCGGTTGCCGGGTTGTCGCCGGTCAGCATTTCGACGCGCAACCCGAGTGATTCCAACGCCGCAACGCCCGCCTGGCTGGACGGTTTGATCTCGTCGGCCAAGACGATCCGGCCCGCAGATGTGCCGTCAACCGTGACGGAAACAGAGGTGGCCGCAGATGATGAGTTCTCGTCCGACGCTCTGCCCACCTCGACGCGGTGGCCTTCCACCAGGCCCGTGACGCCTTGGCCCGGCGTGGCTTCAAACTCGGCCACTGGTGGCGTGGCTAGCCCCCGGCGCTCGGCTTCGGCGACGATGGCGGCGCCCAACGGATGCTCGGACGCCTGCTCGACGCCGGCCGCCAGACGGATTACATCGTCGTCCGTCATCGAGGTGCTGACAAGCACATTAACCACTACAGGCGCACCCTGCGTCACGGTGCCAGTCTTGTCGAGGATGACGGTGTCGACTTCGTGCAACTGCTCTAGCGCCTGACCCGATTTGAACAGCACGCCCAACTCGGCGCCCTTGCCGGTGCCGACCATCAGGGCCGTCGGGGTCGCCAAACCCAGCGCGCACGGGCAGGCGATCACCAGGACGGAAATGAAGATCGTCATAGCCAAACCGATGTCGCGCGTGCCTACAAGCCAGGCCAGCCCCGCCACCAGGGCAATCGCCACCACCACGGGCACGAAATACGCTGCCACGACATCAGCCAGTGCCGCGATCGGCGCCTTGGAGCCCTGCGCCTCTTCGACCAAACGTACGATCTGGCCGAGTGCGGTGTCGTCACCAACGGCCGTCACCTTGACGCTCAGCACGCCGGTTGTGTTGATCGTCGCGGCGGAAACCGAATCGCCCGGCGCCTTCAGTACCGGTGCCGGCTCGCCCGTCAGCATCGACTCGTCAACCGAAGACGAACCATTCAGCACCACCCCATCGGCCGGCAGACGCCCGCCCGGCTTGACGACCACCTCGTCCCCCACAATGACATCTTGTGCCGGCACATCCATCTCGACGCCGCCCCGTCTCACCGTCGCGGTTGCCGGGGCCAACGCCATCAGCTTTTTGACGGCGTCGCCGGTGTGCGCCTTGGACGTGGCCTCAAGCGTCTTGCCCAAGAACACCAGCGTGACGATGACGGCGGCTGTCTCGAAATAGAGGTTGCCCACCCCGCTCGCGTCCCCGGCGACGATGCGAACCACACCAACCAGCGAATAGACCAGCGCCGCACCGGTGCCGAGCGCCACAAGGGTGTCCATTGTCGGCGTGAGGTCGCGCACCGCCTTCAGCCCTCGCGTGTAGAACCCGCGCCCGACCCACACCGGCACCGCCACCAACACGAGCTGCACAAGGGCAAACACCAGAGGGTGACGCGACGGGTCGAGCACCCCGAGCGGGGCACCAAACATGTGGCCCATCGCCAGATACAGCAAAGGCACCGTCGCCACCGCCGCGACCGCGAACCGTCGCCATTGGGCGGCCAGCGCCGAAGATTTGCGGGCGGCATCATCGGCAGCCGGCTCCAGCGCCTCGTACCCCGCCCCGACAATCGCCCCCTTAATGGCGTCCAAACCAGTAACGCCGGGGTCGAACGCCACCGACGCCTTTTCGGACGCCAGATTGACACTGGCTACAGCCACCCCGTCAACCTTGGTGATCGCCTTCTCGACCCGCCGGACGCACGACGCGCAATACATCCCCCCAACAGGGATGATGACAGTCGTCTGGGCGCTCACAGGTTCCAGTTTAGGCGGTGGGTGACGAGCCACCGATATTGCGCAATACAACCAATAGCATCGCTATCATTGACATTTATCTGCATTTTCTGCGCATCTACGATTGACAAATTGCTTTCTTCGCGCAATACTTTCATAATGACCGGGCTGGACCCAGTGATGGGTCAAGCCACGGAGCCGACCAAGCCGGTCGACGGATCACGGAGAAGCCATGAGCGCAGTACTCGTCGTTGGAGACGACCTGACAGGTTCCAACGCCGTTGGCGCGCTCTACGCCACACAGGGCCTGACGGCCGTCACGGTTTCTACGCTGGACGCCGCGAGCCGGTTGGCCGCGAACACCAACGTTTTGGTCTTCAACACGGAATCCCGTCACCAACCACCAGACAAAGCAGCCAGCCTGGTACATGACGTCGTGGCTGCCGTCGGCGAACAAGTCAGTCTGATTGCCAAGCGCGTCGACACCACCTTGCGGGGCAACCTGGGGGCAGAGGTTATGTCCCTGCTGACCACCTGCCGCCAAGCCAACCCGGACCGTAACTACCGGGTGCTGATGGTGCCGGCTTTCCCCGCGTCAGGACGCGTCACGATCGGCGGAATGCAATTCGTCGATGACGTGCCCGTGTCCGAAAGCTGGGCCGGCCACGACCCTCTGGGCCCGGTGGTCTATTCGCGCGTCGCTCAGGAACTTGCCCGTCAGGCCAACTTGACCACCGTCGAAGCACACCTTGACTCCGTCCGCGCCGGCACCGAGGCCTTGGCGGCCGACCTCGTCACCGCTGGCGGCCAGGCCGACGTGGTGATCGTTGACGCCATCAGCAACGACGACCTCAGGACGATCGCTACGGCGGCCGCAGCCGCCGAACAATCAGGCATCATTTGGCTGGCGGTCGACTCAGGGCCGTTCGGGGCGTCCCTGGCCAGTGCCATGGGTTTGGCCAACCAGGGCCCGAAATCTGGTTCCGTGATGGTGGTGGCCGGCTCGCTGACGCAGCAAACGCAGGAACAGTTGGATTTCTTGGAACAGCAGGTGGGCTCGCATCTAGTGACCATCGACATTGACGACGACCCCGCTGAAATCGTCAGCCAACTGGCCTACGACGATGCAAACCCAGTGATCGGCGTACGCACCGTCATTCCCGCAGATGGAACGGGCGATTTCGCCTCGGCGATGCGGATGCAGCACCTGCTGGAAGAAGTGACACGCCAAGCAGTGGAAAAACTGCACCCGGTGGGCATCTATGTGACGGGTGGCGATATCGCCACCGGCGTCATTGACGCGCTGGGGGCGGACGGTTTCCAAATCGCTGCTGAAGTCTTGCCCCTGGCAGTCGTCGGCAACGTCGCCGGCGGACCGCACGACGGTTTGGGCCTATCGACCAAAGGCGGGCTGATCGGCGGCACTGACGCGGCGCTTCGCTGCGTCCAGACACTTCAACAACGAGCACGTTTGACAGAAAGGAACCCCAAATGACCAAAAGAAGCACATTAGCCATAACCGTCGGCGACCCAGCTGGCATCGGCCCGGAAATCACACTGCGCTGCCTAGTCGACCCGGCGATACAGCAAGCCACCCACGCAGTCGCCTATGGCGACCCGGCCATCCTCGCCCGCGCGGCCGAGGCCATCGGCTTGAACGTCCGTTTGAACGTCATCGCCAACCCCCGCGACGGTGACGACCAGCCGCCCGAGCCGGGTGTCATCGACGTACACGACATCGGTGTTATTGCCAAGGCTGATGACATCAAATGGGGTGTCGTTCAGGCATTGGCCGGAAAAGCTGCGGTCGCAGCCATCGAGCAAGCTACCCATGACGCCCAATCTGGGGCTGTCGATGGCATAGTGACCGCGCCGATCAACAAAGAGGCCGTTTGGGCCACCGGCTCGAAGTTCTTGGGGCACACCGAGATGATCGCTGACCTGTGCCACGCGGAATTCGCCGACACAATGTTCGTGGTTGACGATTTGTGCGTGTTCTTCGCAACCCGGCACATGTCGCTGGCGGAAGCCGTCGCCTCTATCAAATGCGAGCTGATTGACCCGCAGGTGCGACGGGCGCTGACCGCGCTGAGCGTCTACGGGCATGATAAGCCCCGCCTGGCCGTCGCAGCATTGAACCCGCACGGCGGCGAAGGCGGCCATTTCGGACGCGAAGAAATCGACGAGATTGCCCCAGCCATCGCCGCCGTCAACGAAGACATTTCCGCCGGACGCATTGTGGCGGCGCCAGTGGCTGGCCCGGTGCCCGCCGATTCGGTGTTCCACCAGGGGCTTCAGGGCCGTTTCGACGGCATCGTCTCCCTTTACCACGACCAGGGCCATATCGCCACCAAAACCTACGACTTCGACAACACCGTGTCCGTGACGGTCGGACTGCCCATCTTGCGGGCCTCCGTCGATCACGGCACCGCATTTGATATTGCCGGCACGGGGCAGGCGTCGCCTGCCACGATGCGGTCCGCCATCCTGACGGCCGTGAAATTCGCCGACTACAACGACCGGATGAAAGCCCAATACGGGGCCTCACCAAACGTCAACTAAAGAAAGGAAAGTGGATGTCAGAACAAGCAGCTGCGGTCGTCCCAGCCAAACGATGGGTCTACGTCATTCCAGTAGCCGTCGTCATGTACATGCTGGCCTACCTTGACCGCAACAACGTCTCGGTCATCCTTGCGTTCATCAGCAAGAACGACCCGTCAATGTCACTAACGCCATCGGCCACAGGCATGGCAGCCGGTATTTTCTTCGTCGGCTATATGTTCCTGCAAATCCCTGGCGCCTTGTTGGCCCAGAAATGGAGCGCCAAGAAGACCGTACTTATCTTGATGGTTCTGTGGTCATTCGCAGCCATGTCCTGCGGCATGGTGCATACCCAGGGCCAGCTTTATTTCGCACGGTTTGTGTTGGGCTTCTTCGAAGGTGGCGTCTGGCCGTCTGTGCTGGTGCTGCTGGCCAGTTGGTTCCCCCTCAAAGAACGCGCCCGCGCCAACGCCCTGTGGATGATCTGCCTGCCCCTGTCGAGCATGCTGATGGCGCCTCTGTCGGGCGTCTTGCTGTCGCACATTTCGTGGCGCACCGTCTTCATCATCGAAGGCATTCCGCCGCTGGTGTGGGCCATCGTCTGGTGGTTCGTCATCAAGGATCATCCGCACCAGGCCAAGGGCATCGACCCGAACGAACGTGATTGGATCGAAACGCAACTGAAGAAGGACGAAGAACCGTTGGCCAACCTGCCCCACGCCAACTATCTGGATGCCCTGAAGTCCGGTCGCACCTGGATGCTCATCGGCATCTACTTCTTCTGGATTTCCGGGTTCTACGGATTCTCAATGTGGCTGCCAACAGCCATCAAGAACCTGGGCTTCAGCTCGCCGACCGTGGTGGGCTGGCTGACGGCCATACCCTACACATGCGCCCTGGTTACCATGATTCTGGTCTCACGCTGGTGCGACCGGACGGGCAACCGCAAGCTGGCACTGGGCATACCGATGATCGTGGCCTTGGTGTTCATGATCATCGGCCAGTTCGTCCCCCAGACAAACACACCCCAGCATGTCATCGCCATTGTGCTGTTGTGCATCGTCGGCATGGGCGTCTACGCCCCGTACGGCCCCTTCTGGGTTGTCCCCGCCGAAAGCCTGCCGCCGGCAGTGCTGGCGTTCTCGATGGGTCTGATAAATGCCTTGGGCAACCTCGGCGGCTTCCTCGGCCCCTACGCGGTTGGTTGGCTGAATGGCGCCACCGGCAACAGCAAGTCCGGCTATTTCTTCTTAGCCCTGCTGTTGGCCATCGGCGCGCTGATGTCGCTGCTGCTGGTCAAGAACCCCAACCTAGTCAGAGGTAAGCAAACCGCCGCCTCGTCGGCGGTTACCGATTCCGCCAAGTGAACCTGGCGACCAAATGCCCGGCCACGCCACCATTTGGGTGGTGTGGCCGGGCATCGTCATGTGCGCTAATTGATAGTGTGTAGGCATGTCACAGACGGACACGTCCAGAGCCGGCACCACCCGACGACGCGAGCAACTGGTCAACATGGTGGAGCAAAACCGTTCAGTGGATGATCTGGCCGTCGCTTTCGGCGTGTCACCGTCGACCATTCGGCGTGACCTTGCCACCCTCGCGGCCGCCTCACGCATTCTGCGCACTCTGGGTGGCGCGGTCGCGGCACCGCGCGTTGAAGTGTCGTGGCACGACAAAGCCACCGCGCAAGCCGATGCCAAGCAAGACATTGCGGCGCAAGCCGCGGCCTTGGTGCCTGATGGTGCCGTCGTGTTCTTGGATGCTGGTACGTCGGTGGCCGCAGTGGCCGCCAAGCTGGCAGATAATCCGACGCTCACCCTGGTCACCAACGGTCTATCCGCGGCCGTCGCCGCCGCTGATGCCCAAGCCACACTAATTGTGCTGGGCGGACGATTGCGTCGCCCCAACGCCGGATTCACCGGCGTGCTGACCAATTACGCATTGGATCTGGTGCACCCGCAAATCGCCTTCCTCGGATGTGACGGAATTGACCCGGAACTCGGTCTCAACTGCCCCGACATAGAACTGGCCTCGGCCAAGCAAAACATGATGCAACGTTGCCCGAGCAGTTGGATACTGGCCGATCACACGAAGTTTGCCCGCACCGAATTGTTCGCCTATTGGGCCAAACTGAGCAGCGCGACCGGTGTGATCACCGACAGCGTCACGGCCACCAGCCAGGCTGGCCAACTGGACGCTCTGCGCGCCAACAAGCATGCCGTCATCGTGGCGCCATACATCACCAACCAGCCAGCCGGAAGCACCGCATAAGGTTGTCGACGACACCCGTCAGGTCCTCACGGCAAGTTGCCCGGGCAACCTCGAAGTCAACGGCACGACGATTTGTGCTGACAATCGCCGTGATACCCTGCCGATAAGCCTCGTCGATACCTTCACCGATGTCGCCGACCACAGCCACGACCGGGATACCACTGGCCTGCGCCCGCCGGGCCACCCCGATGACCACCTTCCCCCGCAGGCTTTGGCTGTCAAACTTGCCCTCGCCGGTCAAAACCAAATCGGCACCCTTGCTCAACTCCGTGAAATCAACCGCGTCCAAGACCGCCTCGATGCCCGGTTGCAAGGAGGCGCCGAAGAAGGCCACCAGACCAGCCCCCATCGCCCCAGCAGCGCCACCGCCGGGCACAGTGTCCACATCAATGCCCAAGTCGTGTTTTATCTGCCGCGCCAGATGCCGCAAACCGGTATCCAATTTCTCAACCATCGCCGGGTCGGCGCCCTTCTGCGGTCCAAAGATGTGGGCGGCCCCGTTCGGACCGAACATCGGATTGTCAATGTCACACATGCCGACAATCGACACGTCGCGAAACAACGGAAGCAACCCCCCAACGTCAATCCGGGCGATATCGACCAGCGTCTGGCCTGTTGGTACGAAAGGCCAGCCCAAACGATCGATGAATTTGATCCCGGCGGCGGCCGCCGCTCCACAGCCGCCGTCATTCGTGCAACTTCCGCCCAGCCCGACGATCAGGCGACTGGCACCATGCTGCGCGGCGTCGACCATCAGCTGCCCCACTCCGTAGGTGGTGGCAAGTTCCGGCGCCAATCGCCCAAGAGCCAGCGGCAAACCGGCACAGGCTGCCATTTCAATGACCGCGGTGCCATCCGGCAGACTGCCAAAGAAACTTGTCATCTCTTCACCGAAAGGCCCCTGAACGATGGCTTCAATGCGTTGTCCGCCCACTGCTAACAAAAAGGCGTCCACGCTGCCTTCACCACCGTCTGCTACAGGGACGCTGACGATGTCGGCTTTCGGGTAATGATGCCTTATCGCGTCCGCCATCAAGCCACACACCTCAAACGAGGTCATGGTCGATTTGAACGAATCGGGGATCAACAGAATTCGCTTCATGACACAGCACACCTCGAGACGAAGCTTACTACCGCGCTACTCCCCCGTAGCCTCGGGCAGGCTGACGGTGAACTTCGTCGCACCGGGGACCGAATCGCACGTAACCGTGCCACCGTGGGCCTCGACGACTGCGGCGACAATCGCCAAGCCCAGGCCCGTCGAGCCCTCGTCGTCGTGGGTTCTTGCCTGGTCGGCGCGGACGAACCGCTCGAAGATGTGGCGCTGCAATTCTTCCGGGATGCCGGGGCCGTCGTCGGCCACCGTCAGAACCACTCGCGGACCGTCACGCTTGACTGCCGCGAAAATGTGCGTGTCGGGCGGAGTGTGTTTGCGGGCGTTGCCCAGCAGATTGGCCACCACTTCGTGGAGTTGATTCTCGTCGCCCATCACCGTCAACGGCTCGTCCGGGACGTCGAACTTCCAGTGATGGTCGGGGCCGGCAACCGAGGCATCCGAAACAGCATTGACAAGCAGTTCACCCATGTCGACGGGCCGCGACGTCACGGGCGTGCCCTCGTCAAGACGCGCGAGCATCAGCATTTCCTCGACGAGTTTGCTCATCCGTCGTGACTCGACATCAATTCGCTGGACCGCCACCGCCGTCTGCTCTGGCAGGGTCTGATCACGTCGCATCAGTTCGGCGTAACCGCGGATGGCCGCCAGCGGATTGCGCAGTTCGTGGCTGGCGTCCGCGACGAACGCGCGAACCTTGGCTTCACTGCGGTGACGGGCCACCAAAGCGTCCTCGACATTGTCGAGCATGTGGTTGAATGCCAATCCCACCCGTCCCACCTCGGATGCCGGGTCTGTGGCGGGGCCGCGCAAACGTTCTAGCTGCACCTCGCCTTGGTCAAGACGCATGGCGGCAACCCGGCTGGCTGTACCGGCCAGACTTGTCAGGGGGCGCAAGGTGCGCCGCACGACGGCGGCAGCCACCAACGCTGCGGCGATCACGGCGGCCACCGTCAGAATGAGTTCCAGAATTATCAGGCTGCCGACGGCGGCCTGCACTGTGCGCATCGATACCCCGACAACTCTTTGCCCAGCCATTGTGACTTGCGAGATCGCGCGGTACGACCCGAGGTCGGCTACATAGACGGAACGCACCCGCCCGTCTGGCCTGACAGAGAGCAACGAATCGATCTGCTCCTGGCTCAATGTGGCGACCTGATCACGGCTGAATGCAACGGCCTGTATCACAGTGCCCTGCACCACTTGAAGAAAGACCTCGCTGGTGTAGGGCCCTGACTGTGGCGCCAGCTCAGCCGCCGGGGGGTTGCGCGCGGCAGCCTGGACATCGGAGTCCAATCCGTTCAACCAGACTTGACGTGCGACGACGACCGCCGCGATGTCCAAGACGATCGCCGTCACTGCCACCATCAAGGCCACCCGGCGAATCAGTGCGGACGCCAAGCTGCCGCGCCAGGGGCGTCCATCGGTGTTGACTGGCGGACGGGCCGAAGTGTCGGGCCGACCGTTGCCCAACGACGGCCATCGCACCCAAACCGTCCCCCGTGCGGGGGCGTCCGGCGGGTTGGGGGCGCCCACCGTCAATGTCATGAGACGATCTCAGCGCGAACGCCCTTGGGTTTGGCTGATGAGGACGTGGCCCGCAACAGGTAACCGGCGCCGCGCAGGGTGTGAATCATTGGCTCACGCCCGACGTCGATCTTCTTGCGCAGGTAGCTGATGTAAAGTTCGACGACGTTGGCTTGCCCGCCGAAATCGTAATGCCAGACGCGATCGAGGATCTGGGCCTTGCTAAGCACGCGGTTGGGGTTGCGCATCATGAAACGCAGCAACTCGAACTCCGTCGCCGTCAGATTGATGTATTCACCGCCGCGGATAACCTCGTGCGAATCTTCGTTCAAGCTGAGGTCGCCCACGCTCAACACGGATTCGCGGAAACTGGACGCCATGCCCGAACGTCGCAGCAGCGAGCGCAGGCGTGCGATCAACTCCTCCAGTGAAAACGGTTTGGTGACGTAATCGTCGCCACCGGCCGTCAAGCCGTTGATGCGGTCGGGCAGGCCGTCTTTGGCCGTCAAGAATATGACAGGGACGTTCGGCTGAGTTGTGCGAATACGCCTCATGACCTCAAGGCCATCGAAGTCGGGCAGCATGATGTCGAGGATGATGGCATCCGGTTGCACCTGGTTAGCCGCGCGCACGGCGTTGGCACCTGACGCCGCCGTCGTCACCTGCCAGCCCTCGTAGCGAAGGGCGATGCTCAGCAGTTCAGTCAAACTGGGCTCGTCATCGACTGCCAATACACGAATAGGCGACCCGTCCGGACGGGTCAGCACCTCGGACGATTCTGTGCTCATGCCATCAGTCTGGCACGACCGACCGCCGGTTCGCTAGGCGACGCCTGTGCCAATCCTGTGACTATTTCCACAGTCCCACATTCACCGCCTGTTTAACTGGCGTTTACCTGGATTCTCATGATTCGAACGGGTTCCGGAAAACTCACAGGTTAAGTGTTTTACCTTGTCAGAGCAGGTTTTTTTAGCCGGTGGATGACCGGTGGGGACGGAAGCGGCTGTGCAGAGCTAATCTGGCGGCAAAGTGACACGCCAGATGATTGCACAGCCTTGTTGATTCACTATGGTTGGCATTGCCCAACAGCGAAATTGAAGGATCGATGACAACACCGACAACCACCCGAGCAGGTGACCGCCGATGACACTGACGATAGTTCTGATCGTGATCGTCACAGCCTTGGTGTTCGACTTCACCAACGGCTTCCATGATTCGGCCAACGCCATGGCCACATCCGTAGCCACCGGCGCGTTCAAGCCGAAGGTCGCGGTCGCCGTCGCGGCTGTCCTGAACTTGGCCGGTGCACTGATGGCCACCGAGGTGGCCACCACTATTTCGTCCGGCATCGTCAACAATCCCGCCATCCTAATTACGCCACAGGTGGTGTTTGCCGGGTTGTGCGGCGCCATTCTCTGGAACCTCGTCACCTGGCTGTTCGGTCTGCCGTCCTCGTCATCCCACGCCATGTTCGGCGGGTTGATCGGCGCGGTCTTCGTGTCGGCTGGCATGGCAGGTATCAACGGCGGCGCCATCATCTCAAAAGTGCTACTGCCCGCACTGTTGGCCCCCATTGTCGCCGGCATTGCCAGTGCCATAGCCACCCGGGCGGCCTACCGCATCACCGACCACACCGCCGAGCACTCGGCCAATACTTTCCGGCTGACGCAGCGTCTGTCGGCCTCGATGGTGGCGCTGGCGCACGGCACCTCCGACGGGCAAAAGACGATGGGGCTGATCACGCTGGTGCTGATTACCGCCCGTTACCAGACAAGCGACACCCGCCCCTATATCTGGGTGATCCTACTGGCCGGCGCTGCTATGGCCCTGGGCACCTACTCGGGCGGCTGGCGCATCATGCGGACGATGGGCAAAGGCATCGTCGAAGTGCAGGCGCCGCAAGGGTTCGCCTCCGAGACCGCCGCCGCGGCGGCTATCCTGGCGTCTGCCCACTTGGGCTTCGCGCTGTCGACGACGCATGTTTGCACGGGCGCCATACTGGGTTCCGGGGTCGGGCGACGCGTCAAAGTCAACTGGAACATCGCCGGACGCATGGTCATCGCCTGGCTGCTGACATTGCCGGCCGCCGCAGTCGTGGGCGGCTTGGCCTCACTTGTTGCGACGCAGGGCTTGTGGGGTTTCTTCCTGATGCTCGGGGTGACGGCAGCCGTCGCGATTGTGATTCTCAGGCTGTC
>Ga0123357_10006605_pt1 | contig 14197 bp, 7 predicted proteins | sample TergutEmb28metaG_FD_89873 | JGI IMG/M metagenome (GOLD analysis project Ga0123357, IMG submission 89873) | Embiratermes neotenicus P4 segment gut microbial communities from Petit-Saut dam, French Guiana - Emb289 P4 | ecosystem: Host-associated > Arthropoda: Insects > Digestive system > Gut ... | reverse complement strand
TTGCCGGTGGGGGCGGGGGTGGGGGCGGGGGTGGGGGCGGGGGAGGATTGATCTGGCTTAGAATAGGGAGAGGTAGCGGGCTCTTGTGAATGCGGTGACGACCTTTCGGGTTCCAGACAATGCGGGGAATTTCTTGACTAGCTGAGAACAAGTTAGCTTCTCAAGAAGGACTCTGTTCTGTGGGGTTAGATTAAAGTACACGTGCTGAAAGGCTAACAGCCAAAAAACAGAGAAAATTTGTTACTAACTCTTAATCCCACACGACATATTCCACACTTTGGTCACATTCACAGTCGTCCTCGTGTCTGTCACGACTCTATATATCCTCTAAGCTTGCCTTACTTACTTACTTACTCCATGAAACAAGAGTCCTTCTTGAGAAGCTAACCGGTTCTCAGCTAGTCAAGAAATTCCCCACATTTCATGAAGCCCGAAAGTTCGTTACACCCATTTACAAGTCCCGCCACCTGTCCATATCCTGAGCCAGATCAATCCAGTACATGCCCTCCATTCCACTTCCTGAAGATCCATCTTAATATTAACTTCCTACCTACGACTGGGTCTTCCAAGTGGTCTCTTACCAGCAGGTTTCCCAACCACAATCCTGTGTACAATTCTCCCATCCCAATACGCGCTACATGCCCTGCCTATCTCATTCTTCTTGATTTGATCACCTGAAGAGTATTTGGTGAGGAGTACAGATCATTAAGCTCCTCGTTACGTAGTTTTTTCCACTCCCTCGCTACCTCATCACTCTCAGACCCAAATATTCTCCTCAGCACCCTGTTCTTAAACACCTTAACCCTACGTTTCTTCCTCAGTGTGAGTGACCAGGTTTCACATCCATACAAAACAACAAGCAAAATTATAATTCTGTGTATCTTAATCTTTAAATTTTTGTATAACAAACCGGAAGACAAAAGATTCTACATCGAATGATACCAAGCATTCCCTGACTTCAATCTGCTCTTAATTTCTTCTTGAATAGAATTTTGATTCGTTAGATTTGCTTCCACATATTTGGACTGTCCCACTCTTTTATATGATCTATTATCAATATTTATATTGTGATTCGTCCTGCATTCTGATCTCGAGACATGACCATGTACTTAGTTTTATCAGCATTTACTCCTAGTCCAATCTCCTTACTAGCAACTACTAAAGCTTCTGTTTTTTTTTTAAGTATGTACGCTTCAGCCCAATATATTAACATAATCAGCATAAACCAAAAGCTGATGCATAACATTTAATTTCACGCCACCCTGCAGAAACATTTCCGTGGGTTTGCACTGGATTTTTAAGTATAGTGAAGCAAATACATTCTGTAAGGAATTAAACACACTTGGTTGTAAGTCTATCTCAGACTTGGCAGTTTTTGTAGCAGAAAATAAAGTCAAGCTTATAAATTCGAATTGTGCAATTAATTTATATTTCTAACGAAAATAAAGGAAATAATCTAGGGTTTGTGTGATACTGGGTAATTTAGAAATCTTTCACTAACCAAGACTTTCATTAATTTGCCTCTGTAATTAAGATATTACAGTTTTTCTTGAAGAACATACTTTACTTTATATTTCATCTACATAAACTTACAATTTAAAAAAATCACCGGCAGGTCTATTTTAGCGTTAGAATTATTAAATTGCCTTCAGGTGTGTTTGCTTGGAAGAAAAGTGTTCATTAATTCTAATATCAAAAATAATTAAAAATGAAGGGCATATATATAACACATCGTGCATGTGCATCTTTCAAATAACTTGTGATACAGTTAAGAATTAATATTGAGATGATCTGAACATCAATATTCATTAATAATAAAAATAATTCTTATTGGCACATGGAATTACAATACTGTCAAGTTAATTGAGAATAAATATACTTTCAAATGCGCCCATCTTCAGGAGTCTTTCCCTTTTGTTTTCTACGCTGTAAAGCGTGAAATTTAACATAACCCCCATGCTTCGAAAGTTGAAGATCCTATCAATGTTGGGATATGTGCAATGATAGGCTATGCAGCGTAGCATCTCAGAAGATCAGATTAGTCATAGTTTGACATATTTAGCACAAAATCAAATAAGTTTACCATTCCTTGTAAAGTTAGAACGATTCACACAATTCTTAATAAATAAAAATTAGACAGAAACCAGAGAAATTAATAAAATATTTCTTAGTCGTGATGTCCGCATTATTTTAAGTAAATCGTTATTGGTGCTATCGAACACATTATACCTTAACACTTATAGTGACCCACTAACCTCCACAATGGAAGGTTACTACACAATGAAATGACAATGAACTTCAACAACTTTTCAGGAGCACATATTGCTAGTTGCAATTTTCAACTTGGTCGTCAAATCATTGATATAAACCCAATTTATAATTTGGCGTCACTGGCGCTGGTGGTTTGAGTTCCGACGTGAAACGGCGCAGGTTACAGCCTTCTTTGTTCCATTATTCGTGTCATCGATCAGTCTAGTCTTCTACGTCTAGTTGCATAATGATATGAAAGGACACCTTCAAGCTCGGAATAGTATTCTAAAGGTCACTCTTTGTTTGTGCTAAATTGTTTTGCGTAATTTTCCACGCTGCTATCAAGTAAAAACGGATACAGGAAAACTCTTTAATAAAAGAACGTACTGAAAATTTTCACTATTCTAAAGCCAAAAATTTTGATATTGAGTCTACGACCTAGACCACTGTTTCTCAGCCGGGAATCTGTGAGCCCCTGTGGGTTCACTATTTAAGTATATTCTATTCAGTAAGTGTTTTCACCATTTGCGGTTTTCCTAATGTTAAATTCGCCGTCGTTACGACTATTGAAATTATTGATTTTGTCATCATTTTTAGGAGAGATAGCAAAATTGCGAAAAGCAACTATAAAGCTTTGTCATATCTGTTTGTCAGGCTGTTTGTCTGTCCGTCTGTCCCTCCGCCCGCCCGCATGGAACAACTCGACTCCCACTGGAGGGAATTCAATGAAATTTGATATTTGAATATTTTCCAAAAATCTGTCGAGAAAAATCAAGTTTTATTAATATTTGAAAATAATAATGGGTACTTTACATTAAGACGTAAGTACACTTACAATATCTCGCTGAATTCTTAGAGTGAGAAAGGTTTCAGGCAAACCTGTAGAGAAAATTAAAACACCCATTTTATATTCAGTAATGTTTCTCCGAAAGTCGTGCCGTTTGTGAGTGCACAAAAATGTAGTAGAGACAGACAGGCCACAGATGACAATATAATACGGCGCATGCGTTTTGCAGGCTGGATAAATAAGGCAGATACGACACACACACACACACACACACACACACACACAGAGAGAGAATATGTAGTACTAACTGCTTTTCCAAAGCAACAGTAGTTACAAAAATGTGTCTCAATATTACGTCATACGTAAATTGTTTGCCTTATTGCATTTTAAGTATTTGTTGTTTGTAAATGCTTCAACTTTAAGTAGCTGTGAGTTTTGCCTAAGGAGTCCTGAAGCTGGAATAATTTGAGGCAAATTCGCGAGTCTCAGTAGGACACTTGTATCCGGGATTTTGGGACATGCTGGCGTATGCCATGCATTCTACCGCTATCACCATGAATAACAACAGCCCACACACGTAACTGACAAGAATATTCTGAAAACAGTTTTAGTCGGAGTTTGAGAAGATTTGGTTTGAGCACACAAAAGAAGAAAGACGTAAACATTTTGACCTGGATAAGTCTTGGGGAAAAAAACCATAGCAGACTGAAACGCAATGCAGTTAAGTTACAATATATTCTAAAAAAAAAATCCCCTTATACTTAATTCAATGCCTCAGTAAATAGGCGAATTTAGTAAAATCTCGACCCGAATATTTTAAAAATATAGCATCTATTCTTGCGCGTCCTTCCATCCTTCTCTGTAGATCATTAACTTTGATCTAATTACTTCAAACACCAAAAAAGGAGACACCATTTTTATTTAGAACTGTGGTATCGACCTCCATTACTACGCAGTGACGTAATCCAGCAGATGAAGCAATTAGAACAATCTCTGTAATGAAAATCCGGCGGAAACTTGAAATCTTGCATGAATTAATGTTGAAGTTAAATCTCTAATACATGCTAATATTCAAAGGATTATAGACAACCTCTCTTATAAGCAATGACGTAAAAATCTAAATTACATTTTAACTCATTGTTTCGTAACAACTGTCACTTCTTCATTTACACCTTTCTAACCTACAACTCTTATCCCACAAAAGAATAAATTTCGTCTCAAAGGCCGAAAACTTTCCAAAAACCGATTTATGATAGGTTTATGAAAGGATGGTATAAAGCCTTTTGATTATGGGTCCCTATTTGTTATATCGACTTAACGTGCTTTGTTGCGGAAAATAAGGGAATTCATACTGAATTCGGGCTTTACAGCTTGTGCTGTTCAGCACGGCTGTCATTTTATCGCAACTGTTATAGATAAGTGGAAGCTTGTATATTCATCTGTGATGTAGCGGCACTAAACCTCTTTATTAACACAGAAACCAACGCGTTATAGCCTATGAGGTGTTAAGCATCATACAATATAACACGGCTGGGGTTTCAAGAAGTGCCACAGAAAATTATTTCAGATGGTGCATTTGCGTGAGAAGAATATAAGCATCCTAACACCCTCCGAATATCTCCTCCAGAAGAATGATATTAATATTTTCAAAAGATGCAACAAACCACTTCAAGTGTCAATGTTTTACCTTTCTTTCACATCGACGCTTGGTCCTGGAGGCGTGCGACGGACGTCCAAGCGATTTTCCAGCTCCTTCCAAAATCGACGTAGCATATCTGATATGGCCGTCTCGACAGGCGCTCGAAAGTTCGTCTTCAATTCTGGTAGAGTCATTAAACTTTTGGTGACTTAACATGTTTCACTACAAGGAAGGCATGTGACAGATTGTGGATAACAAAGAACTTCCCGTTTTTAATCCACTTGTTAGGATTGTTATTAAACAGGTCAATCCACTTTCCCTGAGCCTGATAGGGGGGGTTTGTATCCCATTACAGGCATTGAAAATACTGAAGAATACATGAAATAATGTGAAATGTCAACTTGATGCAACTAGGTAATTTTATTGATGTGTTCTTAGCCCGACATGTTTCGGGTACATACGCCCATAATCAGGAGCATTAGATGCTGCAACTCAGCATCTAATGCTCCTGATGATGAGCGTATGCGTCCGAAACATGTAGAGCTAAGAATACATCAATAAAATTACCTAGTTGCATCAAGTTGGCATTTAACTTTATTTCATAGGGAAGACGCACAGTCAAACAACCCTCAAACTGAAGAATACAGTCTGAAATATTGGTGGTCAATGGTGTAATTTAAGGTAGTGTGTTTCATAAGTTCTGTATAAGTGAAATTAACTATCATTGCAATTGTAATGTAGAAAAGTTTTTATTTACTCACAGTTAATGCATTAGCGGATAGATCTCGTCTTTCAAAATTCACAAATGTCCAGTCCGATCTTAGATGACACAGCACTCTGTGTTTGTTCGTCTGTAACTCTCTTCCCCACATGTGATTTTGAAAGCTATTTTCTAAGCAACGGCTCAAAGATATTATTTCATCTGGTATGCAATAACTAGACTGGAAACATTGAAGAAAACTGTTTTACAGAAGTAGATTTGGTATATTTTCACAAGAGTTGACAAAACTACGCCCAGAATCCGTTGTTCTTCAGAGTTTTCACCTCAAACACTGCCTGCTTTCTTGGGGGTTTGGGGAACAACGTTTAGGAAAACGTCACTTATGAATCCTTACTGCTTACACTGACAATATTAAAAATAAAGCAAAATTTATTTTCGTGAACCTTGTGGCAAACCCAATAGTTAATCAATTATTAATAGAATAATTTACCCTATCCATTAAGGATTCACCAAGAAAGAAATCATGATTTGCGATCAGCAACTTTCGCACGCAATATACATACTTTCCCAGACCAAAACAGTCAATGATACGCATCAATCACTTTCTTTCTTCTCATACAGTGAGTGACAGCACATTAAGACGACGGGAAAAGGATTGTCGGCTTTAAATACTTGCCGAAGTATGGATAACCTGGGCGAAATAAGAGGCCTTGGCTACATGTATTGACCTAAACACCTCATTTCGATAACCGAAGAATAAAACCCAACTAGATGCCACTCATTATTTTATTGTACTTCTTATAGGTTCAACATGTTTCGGGCACTAGTATGCCCATCATCGGAGCTCGTGACTATAATGTTGATTGCCACATTGGTCGTTTCGTTCTTGGTTTGCTGTAGTTTGGAGGTTAGGTGCGGTTAAGCCGGAGTAGTCTCCAGGTTGCAAGCTAAAGCATTGGCATCTAGTTGGTTTTTTTTTTCAGTTATTACAATGATGCGCAGTCCAACAAACACGAAACCTCATTTCGATGTGCATATTGAACATGACTGGCTATAAATAGTACTAAAAACTGATAATTTTTGCCAAGACAGGATTAGATGAGGAGAGTCAAAATAGGGAAAGCGTAAACATTCTTAAGAATAAATCCTTTAAATTTCTCGAACTGTTGCAGCTACAAATAATTTGCAGGGTTCTAGTATTATTATCAAACAGACGAATTACTTAATGCTAAGAGGAATTGTTAATCAAAATTACGTATAACACTGCCTTGTGGTCTTTGTTATTTAGTAATTAGTATCAGAAGATACTTGTAAGCTTATCTATTTACTGGGCAAATAACGGCCTTCCAGAAATGGAGCTGATATAGAAAGGAGTAACACTCTACATCATTACCTACACTTCTCTTGACGATCAGTCTTCTGAGGAATCTACTAGAATACAGGGGAGCATCACACATTATGTCAACCCGCAATTTTAAAGCGCAGTCGCGGAAACAGCATTGCGTCACGATTTGAAATTAAAGACTGTTCAGTTCATGAATGTTCATATATATTTTGTCCTTACACTCCTTTTTCGACTAAAGCACGGAATATAGAATTTCAGTTTTAAAAGAAGTTCAAGGCAAAGAAAGAACAACGCAAGATCTCCCTCATGATCATCCATCGAACAAAGTAACGTACTGAAGGTTACGAAGGGCCCGGCATTGTAGAGCTGACAGGAAAGACAAGCTATGAAAATACATGGTTGGCTCCGCAGAGGTCCGGGATCAAACTCAGGAGAGTCTGTGTGGAATTTTTGTTTGTCCAAATTAACACTGGGATAGGAGCTTCTTCCGGTACTTCGGTGTTCCTACGTCGGTATCATTTCATCAGCGATCCTTACTTGCATTTGATACATTCACGACCGGCGCTATATTCGAGACCTTGGCTAATGACAACGTTAAGTGAAACACTCAACATTAATGGTGGGAAGACGGCCACCTGTACGACGGAAAAATTAAGAGGCGGTAAAGTTAAGGTGGGGCTTAGGGAAAAGAGGGTAAGAGTTTAACTAGCTATAAATTTGAAAGAAGGCATGAAGAAGTGCTAGAATAAATATATATAATAAAATTAATTATATACGCCAACACTACCTTTTTTATTAATACATTAGGCTACATGTTTCGAACCATCAGTCGGTCATCTTCAGGCCTACATAGCAGACTGAGTCATTGGTGCTGTGTGCACATCGGGATCCCAATATGTTTAAATTAAGAAAATACATAAAATCTGGTAAGTTTCTTTGCTAAGGACGAACGAAATATGTAATAAAAACCTAAGAGCCAAAGTCCAGAGGTGCTGTACAAATATGTATTTCAATCATCAGTGTCTTAAACAAGGTGTTATCCCTAAGTACGCTCAATGCGTTTTACATATCCGTGTAGTAGGTTTCAGCCTGCTACACGGATACCACTCCAAACCAACCACACCGAAACTCCAACACACATCGAAACAAGAACACACGACCAATGTAGTGATACAATAGAAAAGTTGCAGGCTCCTGATAATGGATGTATTAATGTCCGAAACATGTTGAGCATAGAAGAAGTGAAATAAAACTTAGTAACTAGTGACATCAAGTTGGTCTCTTATTCTTCAACTACATTATGAATAATTATCCAGAGAGAATCTTAAATCTTGACATCTCTTGGTAATCGAACTTATTCGTTTTACTTAAATTTTTGTATTATTGTCTAATCTTCATTTTTATCTTCAGAATAGTTTTTTTTCTGTTTAATTTCCTGCGTAATTGTGAATTTTTATTGATAGCTCATACCTTATGTTTACAATAAACCCTCTTGTTAGTTTTAAGTCGATATACATTATTTGCTTAAAGCCGAATGATCAAGGAAGTTAAAAATTTTGAATGCTATTGAAATAAACTTTGTTTCTTTCCTTTGCACGTAGAAGTGCCCCGCATGCTCCATTCCTTTGTGGAGCACGAGCAGAAGACAGAGTTTTATTTCCTATTAATTCAGTCACATATGAAATATAACATCTACTGTCATATGTTTTATACACACATATTTGGAAAGCAGAAAGTGTTTTAAATTTTACAATTTAAAAATATCTGTCTTTGTGGACGTTAAAATAATACGTAGAGAAAAATTATGTATTATTAACTCAGATATTAATTTGTTTTAATTGCGGAGGATGATATCGGTTAATATAACGCACACTAGATGTGTAATACTAAATACGAAGTTATCATCAAAAAGTAAACGGAAGTAAGAGGATAACATTTAACATAACGCTTTAAAAAATCATCTTTTTACTAAGCAAGTTGGTTCAGAAGGTAACGCTTCGTCGAAACACTCTAGGCAGAAATACAGAATATCCAAAGGAGTCTCCTTGTCCTCTGTAAGACTAGGCAATTAAACGGATGAAACCGATCATCTTTGTTTCCACTCATATCTTTCAGTTTTAATTAACCCTGTCCTTATCTTCTGTAACGTGACGCCAAGTAACCACTTACATTGTTGAAGCGTCTTTGTACTCGTACATGATTCAACCACATACCCTCATTACACAAAATTATAATACATCAGTGGGCAACTAGACGTACTGACAAGTCTTCTTCGTATTAGACACTATGTAACTTATGTGACGTAAAAGTGTCGTTACATAACCCAAGAATCAATGTTTTGCTATCACAGGTTGACTATAGACTTTTAACAATTGAGGCTAAAAACGATAAGAAGGAACCCGGCTCCAGTAGTATTATATCCATCCATTAGTTCCGGAAATTACTTTCTAGTAGACGGGATAGAAGAAAAACCCAAACAAAAAAGGAAACAAAAATATATTCTTTCCCCGCTGTAATACTACGTGCATAAACATATATTGACACCTGCGCAGTAGGCATAAACCAGAAAGAGAAAGAAACAGAGGACCTACACTGTGTAAGGTTTCTGTCAACGTCAGCAGATATGCACGACACCATGGAATTAGTGACGTCATGTGGTGACGTAGCTTCGATGGATTGATTCGATTTGCTTCCAAAATACAAGGGCAACGAGTGCGTATGTATATATCAATGTACTATTTAGCTGTTTTCCTTGCACCAAAGAAATCATGATTTAGCTCTTCGGTTCTGTATTTTGGATTTATTACGTAAATGGATACAACATGATGTTCTCCAATAGGCAATACAGTAAAAATAACGCATTCAAGGTTAACAAAAATCATAAATCAGAACACAAAATATAATGAAGGATAATACAGAGGTTCATGTAGAATAAACGCAACAGAAACTGTTAAAGGAGAAGGTTCATGTCGTGTATCCGGAAAGAAGGATAAAACCGTAAGAGATATAAATTTCTAAAATGTAGCGAAGTTCGGGTAACTGGGACAGTGAGTAAAAGATCAAAACCATGTGCAATCTGAGGCCTTGATAGCTTGTGGATATTCGGCTTACTGTCATCTGGGTTTGTTGATATGCATTTTATTGTCATTTGGGCTTGTGGATATGCGTTTTACTGCCATCAGGGCTTGTGGATATGTGTTTTATTGCCATCTGGTCTTGCAGATATGCGTTTGATTGTCATTGGGCTTGTGGATATGCGTTTTACTGTCATCTGGGTTTGTGGATATGCGGTTTACTGTCATCTGGGCTTGTAGATTTACGGTTTATTGTCATCTGGATTTGTGGATATGCGTTTTACTGTCATCTGGGTTTGTGGATATGCGGTTTTACTCTCATCTGGTTTTGTGGATATGCGTTGTACTGTCATCTGGGTTTGTGGATATGCGGTTTACTGTCATCTGGGTTTGTGGATATGCGGTTTACTGTCATCTGGGTTTGTGGATATCCATTTCACTGTAATGTGGGTCTATGAAAATGCGTTTTACTGTCATCTGGGTCAGTGGATATGCGGTTTACTGTCATCTGGGCTTGTGGATATGCATTTTACTGTCATCTGGGTTTGTGAATTCGCGGTTTTGCTGTCATCAGGGTGTACTCGCATGGATACGCGCTTTACTGTCATCTGGGTTTGACACTAGGTGGTTTGGTGAATACTTATTGCATAACAGCTTAGGAGAAACTTTTTTCCTTCTTTTTAAGTTATAAAGTAGACAGAGTAGCTTCCTCCGAAATGTCGGTATCGATCTGCTAAACCATACGACGCCATTCTGCAGAAGAGAGTAATATCCTGTTCAGAATAACTTTAACGAAGAAGCAAAATAAATGACGTCTGTAATGCTTAATACTTCTCGAACCGAAATATTTCACCTTTCCGACTAGTGTCCAAACACCTAAAGATTACAGAGTTTAAGGCTACGTGATTTTATTTCATATTGTATTGTATGCGGGAGTGAATCTTGATCTCTGATTTTAAGAAAGGACATAAAGTACAAATATTCCAGAATGGGCTATGGAGAAGAATATTTGGGGTTACGCTATAAGTAATGAGCAGGCGGATAAAACCAAGGATCTTCAGACTTCACACAGTAACTTTGCATCACTTCTTACCAGGATGATAAAGAAAAGGACCAGTCGGACGAGGCACGGAACAGACTTGGGAAGTTTAGAAACTGAAAGGATGAAGTTATTTGTAAAACTTTAGTGTGGAATGGAAGATAATATGGAGCATATGGAAACACCGTGTACAGCGGAGGATTGGATTCGAGTTGCTGGTCTGAGTTCTTGTAAACACAGTAATGATTCTTCGAACTCCATAAAGAGTCCGGCGTTGTGGCTGTAAATTTGTGATAGATAACTGCTTTGTGGGGCGAAATAGAAACAGAACAGAGAAATGCTACCGCTGTAGGTAAAATTTGATCAGTACGTTTAAATAAATTCCTCAGCTAATTCTTCAGCATCGTAATTTGAAATAATGTAATTTAATACGTCAAACTCAAGATTAAATTTTTAAGAAACAGCGAAAAACGTCATTTAACGAAGATATTGTTTCCTTTTGTAACTACGGATACGTGCCAAAATCACGGAAACTGTGCTTAAATAACGATTTTTATTTACAATAAATGTCACAGAGATATGCCATTATTCGACATGTGTTTTTAAAGGAAATATTGCGACGTTTATTTTGCATTCAAGACCAACATATGATAATGTCTGATAGCATGATGTGACAACGACAGATTTCATAAAACATTCGGACAGAATTTCTCATGGTTCAAAAAATTAGTTGTACCAAATCTCTGACTTTAATTTTTTATAATGATTTAACAGAATAATCCGTGACCCACATATGAAGGTCATATATTAGTGTCTAAACTGGAATAAAATTTGGTTCATAAATTCCATCAATACCATAATGTAGTTGATGTACGTAAGAATTATCGCTAATCAAGTTTACAAAGATATACCCGTAATACAATAAGAATTTACGTTAGGAAACTTGAGGAACTTTTAACAGTGTCTTGTTAATTTTATGTAGAAATCAAGACTAATCTGCTCCTAGGCATTTAGTACCTACGGTGTATGAAGACCAAGATTAAAGTAATGAAGTACCATATATAATCTGAATAAACAAAGAAGGTGAATTATACATATTTTTACCCACAGTGTTTAAACACAATTCGGATCAATTATTTTGTAGAATCGAAAGTTTTAATTACTAAATTTATAAGGACGAATCTACAATGAGACCCAAATCTGGGCGCTGATAATCCTATATTTCTTTTCACTGAACAGTTCATGTGTATTGTAATATATGTAGTAATGTCTATGATCCAAAAGCCAAATACTAGAATATTTCTATAAAAATCAAGCAGATAGATTGTAAGAGAAGACGCGAAACGTTGGAGACCCGAAGACACATTTCTCGATGGAACTATTCCAAATCAAGTTGACGAAGTTACGAACCTCGTTCCACTTGATAAATAGTCTATGTATGAATTAAGTGACCAAACGAATGAACAGTAATCATGATCAAGTACGCTTGGTAGCCACAAAACAGTTGGACTATGTAAGAAAAAATGTCTGATAGTTAAGTATATTGTACTTACTTGCGAGGCAGCAGTGGCAAATGGTTGCCGAAGAGCCAAAGGCGTCGCTCACCCAGCCATTTCTCCATTCACGTAGGCAGCTTCGTACTGACTGAACAACACGACAGACAGCACGCCGCCTGCCTTGCAATTGATCGATTCGGAAGGCGGGGAAGTTTCGCTTGAATCGATCTACTGCCAACCATAAAAAATTACCTGACGAACCCCATATAGTTCCTGATTCTTGGCTGCAAATATGTACTTCATTGGTTGCAAAGTTATTAATTTCTTTCATAAAAACCTCTTCTTTAAAGAAACAAATACTAATTAAATTTGGAAGCAAAACATTATGCGAGCCAAAAATTATTATGAAATAAAGTGAAATGCCAACTTTATGCAAGAATGTAATCTATTGAAGTTTCTTTAGCTCGACATGTTTCGGACGTATACGCCCATCATCAGGAGCACTGGATGTTAAGTTGCAGCATATGGTTTTCTGCACCCAGTTTGTAGATAGGTGGTGGTCCTGAGAGCCACTGCGTAGGTCGTGTGTACGGTTTGGATGGTGCCATGCTGTAACTTAACATCTAGTGCTCCTGATGATGGGCGTATGTACCCGAAACATGTTGAGCTAAAAAAACTTCAATAAAATTACCTAGTTGCATCAAGTTGGCATTTCACTTTACTTCATGAAGAAGATGCACGGTCAAACAACCCTCGAATTTCCAAAAATTATTCTCGGAGTTATTACATGTTGCCTTTGTGTCGAGTTTATACCGTCGTTATCGCTTTATTTCTCTCCTTATTTTATTATTATTTTAGAAATGTTCAAGAAACACCGAAAAAAAATCGTATACTGAGTGAGGTAGAAGCTGGACCCTCGTCAATTAACGCTTCATGAAGACGTTTGGATTGGTGGATATATAGCTTCACACAATCTTGAACTCAGTGCTAGATATAGGCCTACATGTGACGTCAGCTTCACGTCCCGGCCTCTTAAACTCCGAGGAAAACGTTACTGATTCTCACTGAGTAAGAAGTTGAGTGCACCAAACAGCCGATCAGAACGTTGCGGAAAATAAAAATGTGTGTGCGTGCCGGAAACCTCAGCCCCTTTTCTAGGTTATCCCGGCTGAATTCTAGTCACTATACTGAGATATTCTGGCATTATTTGTGTTGGGATAGTACATATTTATTATTTTATTTGTCTCCCGAATTTCATATATAAATAAGCATTTTTTCAACCATACCTGCAATATGATGCAAGCATGAATTACGTAAATATTAAGGAAAATTTCGGATTTGTAAAAATTGTTGATCGGGAAAATGTATTGGAATTATCTGCGAACAGTAAGATGCATCACAACAGCTTCGCAGTTCATTAAATTCGCAACCGCAGTGCAGTATGTACACGTAATACCAATCGTATTCAACTGGATCATTAAGAATGTATTTTTTTGTTTACATTTTCCATTCCGTGAATTATGATACAATTGTTCCAATGTCAACCAACAAAATTCACACACCTCCTTACAAGTACAATAATATTTCAATACACATAAACCCCTTATGTTTCGGACCACACTGGTCCAAAACATGTAGGCGCTTATGTGTATTGAAACACTGTTGTAATTTATCTCAGTAATTAACCAACTTTATGCACAAAATTTTTGTTTTACAATAAGTTTATTTCATGCCTCTACATGTTTCGAGCACATGTGCTCATCATCAGGAGGTCAAAATTGCATTACACAGCCTGTGGTATCATCACACCTATAGGTGTGATGATACCACAGGCTGTGTAATGCAA
>Ga0123357_10006604_pt1 | contig 14198 bp, 12 predicted proteins | sample TergutEmb28metaG_FD_89873 | JGI IMG/M metagenome (GOLD analysis project Ga0123357, IMG submission 89873) | Embiratermes neotenicus P4 segment gut microbial communities from Petit-Saut dam, French Guiana - Emb289 P4 | ecosystem: Host-associated > Arthropoda: Insects > Digestive system > Gut ... | reverse complement strand
CATGCACATTCTTTCTACTCCATAGATGAATATTTCCAGTATAAACCTACAGAAACTTTGTGATGTACAAATACTGCTTTAATAACTTTGCAATACTTATATGTTTGTTCTGAAGAAAATTTAGTCTGTTAGCATTTGTTTATATTCAATTAAGTACATTGTTTTCTGGTTGTTGATATTTGTTCTTTAGGTGCAAATTGATACAGTTGTTTAAAATCTATTCTGATTCAATTTTTAACCTACTGTTATTTTATTATTAGTTTCATTTTATATCAAATTTTGACACAGAATCAAATTTTTGATTCAGCATATGTGTATAAGTTTTACTGTATTTATTTACTTGTCAATTGTTATTGACTTGTTCCACATCCCGCTTGCCTGTCACTGTGATCTATGGAACGTTAAATAAATTGAATTGAATTGAATAGGTGGGAACATAGTATTAAAATGGATCGTATAGTGGTAGTGTGAGAAGTTTTGGACTAGCTTCATTTGGCTCTGGATGGTGTCCAGTGGCAAGCCATTAGAAATACAGTGAATATTGTGGTTCCATGAAAGGTAAAGGAATTTCTTGAGTAGCTTAGCAGTTGCTAGCTTTTTAAGAAGGAGCATACTTACCATTTACGTGTGTTACATTTTGGTTTAACTGTCCAAGTTCTAAGGTGCCACCAACCTGATCAGATAAACGTTGTGTTGGGTGTTGGTGGCACTGTTTGTCGTAGTGTTGATACATATAACATTCTGTAATAAAGTGAACATATATTATTACTTTCTCATTTGAATCAGTGTGAATTTTGAACTTACTGTTGGTCTTGTTCCAGACATCTTGGGGTGCCGCACCATGAAAAGGTTACACTTTTTAACATGAACAGCAATAAAACAATACACATGTCTTCAATATCAGGCAGCACAGTACATTTTCACAGTTCATTCTTTGAAGATAAGGTAAGGTCATAAGAGAATTCTACAACAAATAATCACCATTATCATCCAGTATGATAAAGAAAATCTTACTTTAACCTCTTTCAGATCATTCCCCCTCTTGGGAATACGTCATTCAATGTCGTGTTCCTGGGGCGTGAAGAGGGAGAGGTGGAAAGCAGCCTTTTCATTCATACTTCAGAAGGAAGTTTCAAATATCAGGTTGTAGAAATTCTGTTTTATAGATCTTCAATTTTGAGTACATACCATAGGTGCTGTGTACAGTAGTAAAATACAATGAAAGCCATCAAGTGTAGTTTTTATCTGAGTGGATGAGTGGTTTCCCTTCAGATGCAGAATAAACACTGACAGTTTATAAGCTTTGTAAATAACCAGTGTGTCAATCAACCCACTATAAATTCTTTTTTCTTTTACTGATACACATTTTGTAAGTATCTTGTATACATTATTACAAATAGCTCGTGATTCATCAAAGATGATGAGGATATCATTTCTTTCATTAAAGTCCTTTCCCTTCCCTTTCTTTGTTCAACTGATCACCATTTGTCTTCCTTTCTCCTAGCAACAGTGCACTGGATTTCCTCCAGCATGATGGGAATTGGTTGGTTGTTATTTATTTGCTCTGGCTGCTTTGCTGCTGAGGAAAGAGCTCCTACTTGTATGAATGAATGTATGTATGTATGTATGTATGTATGTGTGTGCGTGTAGGTATGTATGTGTGAGTTTGTGTATGTGTATTTATTTGTATGTATGTGTGTCTATATGTATGTGTGGGTGTGTATGTATGTATGTGTTTATGTATGCATGCATGTGTGTATTAATTATGTATGTGTGTATTTGCTAGAGTGAGACCTTTCATATGAAGTACATGTTGTCCTGTTTTGCTTAAATTAAAATTGTACTGATTGCATGGGATAGAAACTCTGTGGTCTGACCCAGTCCCACAGACTGATTTTGATCATATTTGGCATGTATGCCTCATTGTGTTACTAAAACTACTGCAAAAAGTTTAAGCTCCTGTCTTAATTTCCTGATAAGTTATGGCTACTAAAGACAGCAGACATTCACTCACTCACACACACACACACACAGAGTGAGATTCTCTTATAGACTAAAGGCTAAGTGCGTGAAACAGAAATATATGTAGGATATTCAGATTTGATAATGCCTGGTGGAACCGTTGTTCAGGACCATACCTCCCTTGCTTGTTTTTATTTCAAATTTTTGGCAAGTTGCAGGTGAAGGGTGCAGGTGTAAGCAGCCCGTATCGCTTGAGACCACTTGTGGGTGTACGCGTGCCCCTGAACTCCACTTACTCACCGATAATTTACATGCACAATCCTCACATAACTCCCATACAGGTAAGTAAAGGTACAGACACATGATGTGAAGGCATAGATTTCATAAATTGATCAACTGTTTATATCAGGCCTCTTATACTTTTTAGATTGTTGAGGTTTACAGTAGTGGAGGTGAGATTCATTTGGAACTTCCGTCTGGTGAAATGGAAGCCCCCAAACAGCTGTGGGAGATACCACCTTTCCATACGAAACCTGTCATCAAGATTAACTTCATTGCCAGATCAGAAAGAAATCATACTGCATATATTAGGTATATGTTTTATTATATTTGAAAAATGAGTCTAGCTAACTAATTACATCTATGGAGCAGAGCCTTTCTTGAGAAGCTGGTAGTTCTTTAGCTAGTCTCATTCCCCATATTTTATGCAACCCAAAGTGTCATTATTGTATTCACATGAGCATATCCATATCATGGAGACAGATCCATCCAGTCCATGCCCCTCCCATCCTGTTTCTTTAAGCTCCATTTTAATATTATCCTCCCATCTTACAAGCGGTCTCTTCCTGTCACATTTTTTCACCAAAACCCTGTATACACCTGTCCTCTCCTTCATATATGCTACTTGCCCCACCCATCTCATTCTTCTTCATTTGAGCACCCAAATTATGTTGGGTGAGGAGCACAGATCATGAAGGTCCTCATTATGTGAGAGAGGTGAATTGAAAGGGTGAAATTATCCTTGAGCCTAAAAGCCATAAAAGAAAATAGGCAGAATATAGGTAAAGGTGCAATTATTCTTAAGCTTGGTGCTAGAGGGAAGTAAGTTGTCATGTTCATATTGCACCTGTACCTTCTTGTTTGGGACATTGTACACACAGAAGAACTGCTGTTTTCTCCAGGAGTAGAACCCTGGTTGTTCAGCCTATAGTCAGTCATTTTATCACTTGTGCTGTCATGGTTTATTTATTTATTTGAGTTTATGGTGTTCAGGTACTGTATTTCTCAGTGTATGAGGTACACACAGTGATTTAGTAAGGGAAAATTAATACTGTAATTATTTTTATCAAGAGTTCCTTTCTTTAATTTTTTGTTCATCACAGTGTTTATTATACCCCACTTTCAGCATTACTTTTCTGTATATTAAATGTGCTGGTACGATTTTTAGGGTGTCTTGTACACAAGGAAATACAATACACTGCACTTTGCCATTTGTGACTGAGATTGTTTACTTTTCTGTTTTCTTGCTCCAGAATCAAAGTGAACAGTAGTGATGACGTGCTGGTTGTGCCGCTGGAAGTACAGGTTGCTTCAAATACGGGGCTGTACGCCATGGATGATGTATTAGATTTTGGTATTGGTGGCAGTCAAGACAAACCAAAAGAAGTCAGACTTCTGCTTTACAACTCATGGAAGAAAGTGATTCGCATACAAGTATGCCAGATACTATCTTTATACATACATGTGTGTATACGTGAGCACCTTGTAATCTGTGAATGAGCCATATGATTTAAGACTTGTATAACATGGAGCACATTTAACATAAAGGTGAAGGTAAAGGTTTTCCTGTGCATGCCATGCAGGTATTTGGGTGGGGAGAAAGGTAGAGCTCCACTCATTCTTAACTGCGGCACTAGATGGAGGTGAGTGGTCAACTTAATGCCTTCATTGCTTTACCCCCTGTGGGTGGGCACCAGAGCCAGTGGGGATGTTTTGGAGGAGCAAAAAATCTCTTGTTCCACCAGAATCTGAACCCCAGGTCATCCAGCCTCTAGCCCGGTCGCTATACTGGGCTATGCTGTTTCATATCCCTCACATTTAAGGTATAGTTGACATACATACCAGTTGAAAATTCACTGAAAAAAAAAGTTTGAATTTGGTACCTAGAGTGCGGTATACTATGCGTTCTATCTGCTAGGAAGAGTTACACTTATCATTTTCACAAGGTGGATTACAGCAGGATTGATTAATGCCACATCTGCAGGGAGACATGTTAAGTCTGGTTTACCAACAAGACATGCTCCAACACAGTTCCATAATGAAGTTTGGCCACACTTGGATGACCTTATTCAGTGGATTGAGAGTGGAAGACCTATGAGATCACCAAATGTTACAACCATGGAATTTTTACTGCTAGGGGGTTGTTAACCCTCTTAGTGCCAGTGTGTATGTGTGGGCTATGCTAGAAATACAATGCAGTTTTTGCTGAAATTACAAGCATCAGTCTGAAATCCTTCCACCACACCTGCAGATGTTGTAGTTTTTATATATCTGTAAAGTAGTCTTTAAATTTTTTTTACCCAAAGAGTGTTTAATTTCTAGGCTGTGAATTTAAAAATATGAATTTAATGTCTGAGCCAAATTTATGATACTAAATTTTCTTTAACAAGGAATTTTAGTGTTACTCTTCATACTACACTCACTTCTGAACAAGGTGAATATTTTTCCTATTATTTTTTATGAAAAGGTTTCCAAGTACTGCAAAATTTTTTAACACGCTGTACCTCGGATTGAACATGTAACGTAATACACTTACGTTCAGCAAAGCATTGTCCATGCTGCCGTGTGTCACACTGTACACATACAGCCTTAAATACTTTAAATTTGCTTGTGTCATGTTTTGTGCTTTTGTGGCACACATGCTTCCTCTTTTTTAAACAAAGTTTTGTTAGTTTGTATGAATCAGTGGGTTGGGTGAATGATGTAATACCAGATGGCCCTATGTTGTGTGTTTTTTTTTTTCTTAGAGCCACGTGTTTCCAAATGCTGCAGTAATTTAGAGTTTACAATCATATTTAAAAATGTGATGAAAAAAATAAGAGTATGCTATAGGATGTACATTTGCAGAGGTCCCTGAAGTTCTTGGTACTAAAAGTTTGATTGAGTTTGGTCACTGTCAGCATCTTCTTTTTGTGGTGAGTGAAAATCAGGAGAACTATTGCCTTCATTGCTTTGTGACTCCTCTGTACTTAATTCTGAATCCTCCACTCTTGTGGACATATTTACATTTTAACAGAGGCCACATGACTTCTTTTTTCTGGAGGTGTAGGCAGTATGGAGCCATTATCATCACATGATTTCACATCATCTGGACTAGCACTTGACAAATCATTTTTCCCTGTTTATTGTTTGTATTTCTTTCTTCCATATTTTCTGATCTTTCAACATTCTTCAGGCACTGTGCACGCAGGCTTTTGAAATTTAAATGCCTGCTACACCACACAACCACCTCTTGCACTTTCAGCAAGAACTGAGTGATTCTTCCAAAATTACTATAGATAAAAATTGATAACCCCTCATAATAGAGATGTGTCAGTGTGTAGTGAGTAGGCACACTACTAAATGAAGTGATTGCTGCTTAAATCTCATGGAGGAGATAGAAGTTTGATGCACTTAAAACTGGTGGCCAGTAGTTCAGGAAGTGGCAAAACACACGAGTGTCAGTGACTGACTAATTTGCCACTTGGTACTATGAGCTTTAAGGATTATGTCTGTTACCCTCTGTTACTGATGACACGAGAAGAGCCTAGGAAACAGATGACAGATATCATTGTAAAAATTTATAACAGTGTTATCCAGGTAGTATGGCAGGAGGTTAAATATTTATTTGATGTTGCTTGAGTAATTTGCGATAATCACATTAAACTTTATTGGTTATTCATAATTTGTGTTGATCGTTCAGATGGTTTGTGTGTCTGAGCTATATGTTTAAACTTCTTCTGAGTAATACTAGATCCAAACCATAATTATTTATGGACATCTGTGTACTTAAAAAATACAGGGTAACTTGTTGCAGGGTGTATTTCCACCTAAGGTATGATAATTTAGTGCCAAACTTTTCCCATGTGATTACCATACATGTTGTGCTTATTATATGTTTTCCCGTTCGAAGCATTTTGCACCAAAGGAATGTGAAAGGTTCATGATGCAACATATTTTTATTACATTTGCAGCACATTTATTGAATCAGAAACTTGAACAGTATCTGCAGATTCCCATTTGTTAGTTTGTTTCAAGCATAGGGTTATGAAAGGATGCTGTCAGTTCCTAAACGTTAATCTCCAAGGTTATTTTCACATGTTTGTTTCATGTGGTGTGATATGTGGCTTACATGTGTTGAGTATTGTATTGGTGAGTGGTCCATGTTTGTGAAGGCTGGGAGTATTCAAGACCGTTTATTGTTACAAGGCACATAGTGGATTATTATGATAATGTAAGCCTCTGTAAACCATTGTTACCTTCATGCTATCAACCAGTAAGTGAATTCAAGTCCAAGACATGGTTAGTACATTTTAACAAAATTTTATGTCAGCGAAGTGCAGTGTCAAGACATGTGGGCAGCCTACAAGATGAAGTGTGAGCTTGAGTGCATTAGTGACCCTGTTAGTATTTGCTTTGTTTCCAGTACTTTGAATTATTCTGCTTGCAAAATTGGCATACGATTTTTATTAACTTTACACTATGTATTTGTATATAGTTTCCATCCTTTAGAGTGATTAATTTTTGAACATGTGATCAGCATAAAGTATAATTTACACAAATTTTGTGGTACTTCTTTTACAGAATATTATTGCCACTCCAGTATCAAAAGCTTTGAAAATAGATTTTCAACCTGTTAAAGTTCCTCCAGATTCAAAATCACCAACTGAGGTTGCTGTTCTGACATTTGATTGTAAGTACAATTTGTATGAATATATTCTTTGTGTTGTAGACTTTTGGTTGTAATAAGAAAACCCTTTCCAGATGTTTGGCAATATGCTATAATATTGCAAGTTTTTCTGCATGGTTGGATGGTGATACATAATTATCCAATTATGTGATTATGCTGATTAAAATATCCCCCCAGTCAAATATTGACCAAAAGTTACATCAGTAATTTCAGTGCATGCAGCTGGCCTTTGCCAAGCTCATGCAGAGTAAGTGGCAGGGAAATTGCTGATATATTTTGCCAAGGGGGAAGGTTGTACTACTGCATGTCTATTTGTCAGATCTGTTTGCTTATATATATGGCCTACAAACATGCAGTTTATGATGCAGATAAACTTAAGGACATACTATCTGTTTGGAAGTTGTCATATCTCGTCTCTAAAGGACAAGCATAAAAGAAACTCATGGCAGTTATAATACTGTTTATCGTGTTAGTTTCACTATCACAAAGTTATTTGATTTGAGGTTGTCATAGCAGTAAATATTTGGATTGTGGTCTTCTAAGTGAGTGTATGTGATGACTGCCCTAAAGATAGGGGCAGCAGATTTCCCTAGGATGTGATCATTAACCCACAGGATTATGTTTCATTAAACCAGAAGACACAATCTAGGGAATATGAAAGTATCCAAATGCTCTTATTGCCTTTTTGTTTTCTCTTCCTTTCAGGGAAAGCTTCATTTGAAAGCAAACATTTCAGTGGTAAGCTTGTGATAAAGAGCAAGCAGAGTCAACATAAGGTAGTGATCCCATATGTGGCTCGTGTATTGGAAGGCGGCTTGGAATTCAATGCCTCTGTCACACAATACTGTTCAGACTTGGGCCTAAATCTCGGTGTTAGAAACTTTACTGTAAAAAATGCATTCAAAATGCCAGTTGCTTTGGTAAACGTCTCTCTTCCAAAGGAAGCACAAGCTCATTTCATGGTAAGAAAATGCTAATACAAAGGAAACCTTTGTTAAATTTACACTTTTTTGGGGATTAATGGCAACTGTAAGTTATGGAAATTGCATGGTGCAGGAGATACAAACTTCATGAGCTGAGTATGTCCCGTCACCCCTACTCTTGTGGAATTCTTAGTAAATAATGTAAGTAAATTACGAAGCTATAAATGTACTTGCAATGTGTAATTCCCAGAAACTGAAAATATACAATACAGTTATAGTTATTTGTCAAACACACATACCGATGTAACAGTTTTTGTGCATTGTATTCAGAGCTAATAGTGAAATGCAAGTTTTTTGACCAAGGAACTGTGAGTTTCCACAAGTATGAAGATGTTCTGTAATAACAGGTTTTCTTCTAAGATTTTTTTTATACTTTGTGTTGCCATCATGCCATATCAGATATGCAAATTAAAATATAAAATGCCTGTAGTATACATGGTAGACCCAGCTAGCAGACTGAATAATAATACTGTCTAACTTGAAATGAATTACATGTAACAGTTCATGGAAGATGGTGAGTGACTTGTCAGAGTAGCAAATGGTTGGAAAGGAAAGGTCACAAAAGAATTAACACCAAGTGCATGAAATTCAACACTCAAATGAAGTGACAGTTATTTTGCAGGAACTGTGTGATTGAAATTGTAGGAAAATTAATGGAACTGAAAAGAAGTTCTGTAAGTAACTGGAAAGCATACATTCTGTGACCATAAAAATGAGATTTTAATGTAATGTCATTTAATAACATTTGTATGAACTATAGTTTTAAATTTATTTTACCCCACCTTATTTCAAAACCCTCTGGTTTCTAAGTTATCTCAGAATGATGGTTTATTTTTATAAATATAATATTTACTCAAATTCAAGATGACTCTAATCTATGGCCACCTCCTAAAGTGAAACGTCTGCTAAGAAAAAATATTTTACTATCAATTTTATACACTTAATGCACAAAGCATGTAGACTCTATCTGCCTTTACCAATCAGTGTCACAGTCAGTGCCTTCATCTTCCTCACACTCACTCCTAACATTCCCAACCTCTTCACTGTCATTCCACAACATATCATCAGTCCCATCCATTGCACTGGATATACAGCACTTCTTAAAACCCTTCGCAGTCATTTCTGGTGAGATGCACTGCCATGCTGTTATGATCTGCATTGACAAAATAATACATTTATATTTCTTGGTTTACAACTTACTTGAGTGAAGATTCACAGTTTTCTCCACTTATGGTAGTGGTGTTAAGAATTTTAAATATGTGTTTTCAGGATTTTTGTGTTGTGTCTGTGGTCTAATCAGTCTTAAGTTCATACTTCTTTTTATATTTTTAATTTGTAGATTGGTCCAGGTTTTATTTTTGAGTCTTGTAGTTAATTTTTTATTAGCTATTTTCCTGTTGCTACTGTTGGTCTAGCTCGGTTCTCCATTGCATATCTGAACAAGTTACTGTTTCTGTAGTGCCTAATGACTGATTATATCCCATTGTTAGGGGTTCACCAGGTTAGGTGCTTCTTTGCCCGAAAATAGAAACAAAGCTGGCTTCTGAAACATTGTGCAAGTCCCGAAAAGAAGATTGTGCCAGTTAACTTCAGTCATTCTCTGTTCTCTTTTCTGTTTACACATGATGATTTGGTGATGCAGGGCTTGGTTTGGCTTCACATGGTCCAGTTCAGACCAATCTGGTTTTGTGCAGTGTAGAATTTAAGACGACCTCACATACTTAGGTACCAGATTAAAAAAAAAAAAAAAAAACTTGTCTTGCGTTCAAGTAAATGTGGTATATATCACTGCTGATCTTGTTTGTAGGCTGTATAGCTGTGATGATAATGACGACAAAGACGACATGATGACTGACAGTGATGACAGTAATAAAATGTGATTTTAATGGCACTGCTTTACCCCTTTTGCAATTTTGCATAATTAATATTAGTGCTTTTCTTCTAGATTCAAAAATTTTCACCCACTATTCTGGGTCAAGGCGAAAAGGTTGTACTCTTTCAACTAGCTATCAAGAAGGAAACACTTGAATCAGAGTGGAAGCTTGAATCAAATCTGTCCTTACACACTAATATTTCAACAGTATCAGTTCCACTTTTATGCTATAATGGGCGATTGATGAAGGTAAGTCCTTTGGCACCAAACTCACATGCAAAAATATATATAAGTCGTTTCTAAGTGTCCCTAGAAATGGACTGTTTGACCTTTGTTTCCCATGCCTATCTGGGAAAGGGCATAGAATCCATATCTTTGAGGGGGGGAGATAATGTTTCTCCCAATGATAGTGCCATCATGAGAATGGTGGCCAGCAGACGTGGCCTATGAACTCAGAATCATCTAAATTAGATTATTGTACGTAAAGACCCTCCATGTGCAGCTCTGACATTGATCTTCTCACTGCACTCAGGATTTAGATTTTTCTTGTAGGTTGTAATGCTATGTAGTGTGGTAGGTGGTTGCCTGTGTTACAAAGGAACCTGCTGCATCCATTCTTGGGGTATAAATGAGTGTCTGTATTTTATAAATGTGCTAAGAAATATTGTTTATGTGTATGATTGCAGGTGATTTTATCGGGATTTAATGAAACAGAATTAAATTTTGGAACAGTAGGAAGTGCTAGTCAAAAGGAGGCTCATTTTGCTGTCATTAATAATAATCCAGTAGCAGTACTTTTGAAAAGTTGGGGTACAAATATGACTGGTGCAGTGGTGGAATTGGTTGGTGTGGAGGAGGGCAACTTATCAACTCTAATGCAGCGGCACAGTTTTAGTAACATGAGTATAACAGTAAGTACTGTACTTCATCTGTTTGGAACATCTGCAATGCTTGTTAGCTTCACCTTGTCTGCCTGCCTGTCTATATCTGTAGACCTGCTGAACAGATATTCATGAAATTTGATATTTGGAATTTTGATAAAATTTTACATTTTCTGATTTTACTTAAATCATATGAAGTAACAGACACTTTATATGAAGAAATGTGGGTGTTGCTATCCTAATTTTGAAAGTTTGGTGTAAAAATGCTTTATTATAAATTGTGTTTCATGGGATGAGCTGCATTATAAATGCAGCTTTTGTGTTTCTTTACTCCCAATTCTGACCAGACATGCAGTATGGTAGTCACATTTTTGTGTTTGCAGATGGTTTTGATGCCAGGTCATTATGCTGTATTTCGAATGTTAGTTGAAGTTCCGAAGGCTGAAGGGATAGTGATGGCTCATGTGTTTATTAACACCCAGTTTGAACATGTGGTAATTCCAGCAGTGATGACAGTAGCACATGGCCATCTGGAAGTAGTTCCAGAATCAGTTGTGTTTGATAATTGTTTTCCTGTAAGTACTGTGCATGACTGTATGAAGTAAATGTTTTGTAACATTTACCTCTGTGTTATGTCCATGTCCTATATTGTCTGAGATACAGCACATGTGCAGGTTCAGCAGGCATAGTGTTGTATTTTTTAATGAATGTACCATTTCCCCCTGAATTAAAATGTGGCTATTAGAGCCATAGTAATGGGGGACTTATGGATTTATCTGTAAAGTGCTCCCTGAATGGTAGTACAATTCAATTCAAATTTGTTATCCCCTTCCTCTCCCCCAACTGAATTTGCTGTACCTATACCACATGTCATTAGCATATAGTTTACAGTGGATAGCAGTTGATTAAGAATTTACTAGATGTTAATCTTTGACTTTAAAAATAAAATCAAGAAAGGGTTTGCTTCCAGATGATGCAAGTTAAGTGATATATGTGCTTGGTTGGGGAAAGGTCAAAACCATAATATTTCCAGCTTTGCCGCTGTCATTTTCTTATCACTATAAACCTGTAGGTTAAATTATGTTTGAGGTGATGTTTTGTAGTTTTTGGTGTTTTTGTAATCCAGTTGAAAGGACTGTATTATGTAACAATTTTCAGTGTTTAATACAGAAACATGCCTTGAAAATGTGAGGGAGCGTCTTAGGACTAAGTGGAGGTGAGTGGTCAGTATCATGCCCTAGCTGGGTTGGCTCCAGAGCCAGTCTGGATACTGGAGAAACACTTGTATCTGCCAGGAGCTAAATCTCAATTTATCCAACCCATCATATAACTGCACAATAAAGTGTCTGCTTTTTCATGCAGTTTGTGATACACTTCTTGGGCTGTTTCTACAGGAACAAGACAACTTGAGTCCTAAGCTTGCCATGTGACATTGAGCAGAGGTGTAAATGGTGTGAAGCCTACACAGTGCTTCCTATATATCTGCATTTTGCTGTGTTCAGAATATTGGCTGAATCCTTGCTATAGGTCCGTGTGTGAGGACTACAGTATGTGCAATAGAAACTTACATAACAACCTCCAAAATTGTTATTGAGAAAGTATGTATTGTGCATTGAGATGTACCTTTGCATAATTATTGAGTACATACTAAAAGTTAGCAGATTATGCTGTTAAAAAGTGAATATATATAAAGCTCCAGGTTTTCATAGTGGCGTGTGTTCATGTTTTGGTTATCTGGGGTCTGTTGCTGTGTAGTCATCACTGTATACCAATGTTTCAGTGGAACATGCTGCCCCCTTCATCAGGGCCCTCCTCAAATAAGGACTGTGTCTCACTAGTACCAGTCTTCTCTACCACTCCTATTTTCATCTTCTCTGTCTTCAATATCTCTCCTGTGACAAATCTTGTGGGTCTTAACAAGGCTGCTTTTTATCCTTACATTTCTCTGTGCTGTTCCCTTTGGTCTAAACTGGATTCTTTCTCCTCACCACCTTCCGTGGACTTTCCTTGCAACCTGCATAAGTAACTAATATATTTATACCCTACTTCAGGGATGAAGTTGGAGGCAGCACATTCCTCCAGAATATTGGTGTACTTTGATAAAACTTCATGGTGTCATCATGCAGGAACACCATAACCTCAAAGACATATGTATCTGTACATTATTGGACCGAAAACCACGAATTGGAACTTTTTATCCTTAGATTATTGTCACCAGTATCAGCAGCCTCAAGCTAATGATCTTAACATTTTGTGTACATTACAGTTGCCATCATAATTCAACCTGAGTATGGTTACTGCAATATATATATAAGATTGCAGCGACAGCATATACTAAGCTAGAACTGAAGTTGCATGTTACAAAATAATAACTTTTTTATTGCAATTTGACATCACGAAATATAGCCACCACGTATTGGAACTTGCTTGCACATGTATTAAGCTCTTAAAACTGATAGTGTAATTTGAACTTTACTTTGCATGGTATGTGTTGAACCTAAGAGCTAACTTTTTAAATCAGCCAAAAGAAAATGTTGCTGAAGCTGTATAAGTCATACAGTAACCAAGATGTGGAAGGCCCTACTCTACATACTAGCTGACATGAGTACTCAAGGCAGATGGTATTTTTGCCCATTTTACCAAACAGCAGTATGAATTGTTGCTGTTTGAAGGTTGGTAGCTTATTTTTCATGTTCTGTCCCAGGAGAAGTTATGTGTGCAGCAACTGCGTGTTCGGTCTTTATTCAGTCGAGAAATGGATGTGACCAGCATTAAAAGTGTGCCACCAGATCCACAAGTAAGCTATGAATGGAGGAGAGAACATGACAGTTCTGTCACTCTTCATGTAGCTCGCATATCACCACATAACACCAGCTCAATTGGTGAACTGAGTTTTAACCCAGCCATTGGGTGCAGAAATCAGTGCTATCTTGGCATATCACCAAATTCCACAGGTGAGTTGAAACAGTAATGTCATGGGTGGAAAAGTATGCTCTGAGGTCAGTGGTATTCATATCCACACGATTGTAAACATGCCTTTTTTTCTAATTAGAGTAAGTCAACACAAAAAATGCCAGCCTGATAATCAAAAATACCAAGCTCCTCTCTCGGGTTATTAGAACTGCTCTTTTTTATGGTTTACGAGGGGCGGCTGATAAGTAATGCACACAGTGAAATATTTTGCCAATGGAGCAAAGTAGCGATGTGCGCACAGTGTGTCCTTGTAGCCACAATCCTCCTGCACAGCGGTGCAAAGTTTCATTCCTTTCTCTACACCAGCCCTAAAACAGTGCTTGTTAGCATGGAGTCGTGTTATGGTGGTATGTCAACGAGATTGAAGCAACGTGCGGTGACTGAATTTTTAAATGCTGAAAACGTAATGCCAGCTGAAATTCATCGCCGTTTACAGGCCTGTGTATGGTGAAAACACTGTTAACAGAAATACAGTAAATCATTGGGCCATTAAATTTCGTGAATGTGAACCAGGTCGTGCCAATATTGTTGACCAACCTCGCAGTGGAAGGCCAGTTTCCGTGACAGATGACAAGCAT
>Ga0123357_10006602_pt1 | contig 14199 bp, 7 predicted proteins | sample TergutEmb28metaG_FD_89873 | JGI IMG/M metagenome (GOLD analysis project Ga0123357, IMG submission 89873) | Embiratermes neotenicus P4 segment gut microbial communities from Petit-Saut dam, French Guiana - Emb289 P4 | ecosystem: Host-associated > Arthropoda: Insects > Digestive system > Gut ... | reverse complement strand
TTATTATTATTATTATTATTATTATTATTACTTCCAGTTTACTATTCCCATAAATATTTAACAAATATAATAAACCACACGTGCAAATGTTTTTAATTACAGTAGGGTGGTATAGTAAGAGAAATTCGGACCAGATGGCAGGAGGCTATGATTGGTAATCCATGGTCATTTGAATCTGTGATTTGTATGTAGGCGGTGCTTGGGCGCGCTGACAATTTTATTCCGTGATGTGCTCTCGTCTGTTGCACGACATCTCTCTGATCCATGCACTAGATGATATGATCCATGATATGTATGTGTGTGTGTGTGTAGTTGTTTGAGAATGGCGACAAAGCAAGGTGATGGTGTTGAGAAAAGAAAACATTTAACCACAACTTCTGCACAAAGAAAAGAAAAGTCACAAAAAACATCAAAGACTTATAGTAAAGTAAATGACGTCATCACTAATACTACAACAACTGAGAAAAAAAATACAGTTTTTTGTAGTCTGTCAATAGTTTTCCTAGGTAGGGTACAATTAAGTATGTCGAATATAAGGAGTGAAATGTATCATAGATGTGGCACACGTGACTTGAGTTACGGTGTTGTATACACGTGGGGATTTTTTATGTCCGCTGTGAGAATTGTAAAAGTGGGAGCAATGTTTGATGTCGTTCGTTTTTGTATATTTCTGAAATACTACCAGTCCACAGTATTACTAGCTAGACGAAATTTAATTGTTCATTTGGTTTTCGTCACATGTTGTCGGTGTTTAGCTTAACCGAAAGATTTTGTATGCTTTTCTTTTTTTTTTTTTTATCTGTGCGTTCATTATAACAGGGTATGTAAGTAACGAATGTACTCCGTATTTAAATTCCGTGACTTAAGTGTATGGAATGAAGGAACCTTTTAAGGGAAAAATGTTTTGGCGGGCCGCTGAATACCCACAGGTGTACAAAATGTGGTGTCACGGAGAATGAGAGGAAACAGATGTAGAGGGAAAAGAGACATGCATTCATTGGTTTTTGGAAAACCCCAAGAGCATATGCTACTTGGGAGAGAGAGGAATAGATTAGAGGATAATATTAAAATTGTTGAAGTTAGTGCAGTGTTTATATCCTCAACAAAAATGTATTTAGGGAACTGGGTTGCGAAGATGTGAGTGGATTGAGATAGCACATGGCAAGGTCCAGAGGTGACTAGGTGGGCATGCTAAGAAACCCTCATATTTCAGATGAATCTTACTGGAAATATCAGGTAAGTGATATAATGAAATCATGAAAAAGGGTGTGTGTAATGCATAATTACTCAGTACCTCTAAACCAGTATAGGAGTTGGCTACGACATGAATCTCTTTCTGCTAAGAGTGATGTTGCAGTAGATTAACTTTTATGGAGATGTTTATACAAGCCTGATATTTATTACTCTCAAATATCCAATTTCTGTGACCCATAAGGAGTGAGAGCCATTTAAATTTCAAACATTTCAAGTTGAGTTTTGCTTTTCCGAACTGACAGTTTTGTCCTTCTGCTGATGAACTGTGAACACACTTTAATAGTTGGCTAGACATGCATATTTTTTTCTTTTGCACTTTCGTATTACAGTAAAACCTTTTAACAGTGGGAAACCTGAACTGTTTTTGAGTTATAAAATTTTCAGTTCAGATGAAGATACTGCACAGTATACATCCAGTATATTTAGCGATTTTGCCATTTATGTATGTCTATAAAATATACTATAATACTATGGTTTATTTTCCAGCATTTGGCTTTGCTTGCTTACATGTTTACCATGTGTCTTCCATGTTTGAAAATGACAGACATTTTTCTCATCTCTCCACGCTTGAAAGAGAAATGACTTTCCGTACTGAAATGGTTTGTATAACTTTTATGATACACTTTTGAGACATTGACTAATAAAAGCTTTGCACACATAGTGATTAGAAAATGTGATCAGACTATATACATGAAAATAGAAGGAAGTAAATAATGCTCTCTTTACTTATTACTTGTCCATACTTGGGTGTGTAAATTGCCCATAGTTCCGTACAAGGTTCTAATGACATTCCTGATAGATTTTTGAGTGGTAAAGAATTGCAGTATGACATCATGTAATTTTGTAGATTGGTACCAGATGGATTTGGTATGTTTCTCTGAAATGTTGTCACCCATCTACCATATGGCATGGCATCACATCCTGCAGTAGCTACCACTGTATCTGAGGTATTGCAGAACTGCCAGTTTCTGTGTTTCGATTTGCAGAGAAAATAATTATTTAACCAACTGACATCTCTAAATGTGTCTCTACCCTCTCATGCTACAGCCTACAGTCATGGAAAGCATATGGTGTTTTTTTGCAAACATGAAAAACTGTTCTGGTGCCATCTGTGAGTTAACTTTGTGATATTACATAATTTAATAAATTGTGTAGGTTACAGGTAACATATAGACTGGGGTCATTAATTTTCTGCATTTGAGAGATGAAGAATATTGATAGAAGTTATGATTGCTTTGCTACAGCTGATTACCGAGGGTGGGGCAGATGAGAATATCCCAGCATGTGAGATGAGGTAGTGGAATAATGAGAACCAGATTGGTGAACTCACATTCAGATTGCATCTACAAATCATGCAGACAAGATGTCTAAGCTCTCATTCTTACCTAGTTTTTTTTTTTTTTTTTTTTGTCATGCTGCTCTGCATTCTTTCTGTATTACTGACTTGCCACCTCTTGTGCTGGTGAAGATGAGTTATGTGAAGAATTTGAAGCAGTGTTCTGGATAAAGGCATATGCTGAATACAAAATTAAGTCTGAAAAACTGGATTGTATGGCTGGCAGTAGGCATATATTTACCTTCTTATCTGCATATGTTTTCATCCTGCAAGGAATGACCACTTAATTTACCTGTGAGATATGGTGCTTTCCTGCAAATGATGATAAAAATTACTGTCTTTATGAATGTGATACCATGTGGTTTGGTATCATCAACCATACTTCACAGTGCCACACCCAGAGTTGTGTGCTCTTCAAGAGCACAGAACTCGTGTACATTGCAGTGGAAGCCTGAAATCATGCACAGTAAGACAGTAATCTTTGTAGAATGTAATGTCATCAGAATTTTGCCTTTTTACATTTTATGGGGAGAACTGAAACTGAAGCGTTATTGTTAAAATTCAGTGGTGTGAGTTATGTATATTTGCATCTGACATAATATTTATGTTCCAGGGTTTGTATTATTCATACTACAAAACATTGATAGAAGCTCCAACATTTTCAGATGGTTTTCATCAAATCACACATGATAATTTAACAGAATATCCTTCTGTTATCAACACATTGCAGAGGTTTAATTTGTATCCAGAAGTAAGTTTGTGTGAACTGTAATTTGTTCTTACATGCTTATCTGTTAACTTACCCTCTTCTGTTTTATGGCTGCTAACTATATGAGTAATATCATAAGAAACTGACTTGGCAACAAACACCAGTAAATTACATTGCACTGGCTCTTAATATCTGTTTCACCTATCAGAACAAAAAAAATTCCTAATCTAATGCTCTTAGTATTAGTCAGAATCATATCTTCTATAAGTAACAAGAAAATAGCTGTGTCTACTGAGGCACCTGCAAGAGCAGTTCTACTCACTTCTGGGGGTTAACTGTCAACTAGTGTCTGCACCTCGTTTTACTATATTTCTGGTAAAAGAAGAGTTAATGGCAGGGGTTTAATCAGAATGTTATTACAGTAAAAGCCAGTTTATCTATTGCTAAATGATGTGGAAAGCTCTGTTAACTGGAAGTGTAGAGGCTCATGACATTTTATGATTCCACATACCAACAGCAGCCATCCCCAAATATCCTGTTTCTGAGTGGGTGTAGCTAATGATAGTTTTGCTATTTCACAGCCCACCAACTTGTTACTTGGCTGCAGTTATGTATTTTGTATTTCATTTTCTGCACAAATGAAAGGAATGTACCAAGCAAGCAGGCCTCGATGTTCAAGAAAGCTTGTGAAACACATACATGTAATTTGGCTGTGTCCAAAGGAGCCATAGAGTGAAAGCTATGGGTGGGGAGTGGAATTGGTAGATTTTATGGCATCCGTGGTGGAACTAGTGGTATCATGGTGCATGAATTGTAGAAGAGATAGGACTATTTTCCAATAACCAGTAAAGTTTAAGTTTATATTGTATTCTTTAAGCTGATCAAGTAAGAATATTTACAGAGTAAATTTATATATGTGGACATGTACATAGTGACAGCAAAATGTGTATGTGATTCAGTGCTGTGGGTACGACGATTAAAAGCGTAATATATTGGTGTCTTGTTGGTATTTTAGGTTATATGTACACCATGTTATGTAAGTAGTGATTGAAAGAGGAAGTGTAGGGTGGAAAATGTGACTGGATGTTAAGAGACAAATTAAATGGTTAGGTCTGTCCGTGAGGTTGTTATGTGTGCTGAGATGCACATTATGTGTAGTGTTATAGTAGCTGCAAAACTGTGATTTTCTGGAACTGGCTGGTCCTGCATGTGGTGGATAAACTAGATTTTACTATATTTTTATTCAGTGGAATATTGTGTTGGGTGCTGCCTTTTAATGATGTGTATCATAAGAGAGTTTTGTATTTTTTTTGAAGATCTGTCATATGAGAACATAACTTTAGGACTTTGCATTAAATTGTGAAATTACTACAACAACATCAGAAATTCACACACCTGCCAAGTTGTCGTTGTTGTTGTTGTTTGTAGGAATTATATGAATATTACAGTGTCAGTGACATGAACTACTGGAAGTAGCTTTGTTGGTTCACAAGCTGAAGGGATGGGGGACATAGTGAACTTGATTCATAAGCCTACTTATTTATTTGTATAATGTATTATATACCGTCAGTACACAACAGTATATCAGTACAATGATACAATATATACAGTTGGGTCACATTATGGCTACATGTTTCAACTGTAAATGGTCGAAACATGTAGCTGTAATGTGACCTAATTGTATATATTGTATCACTGTACTGATATATTGTTGTGTACTGACAGTATATAATATATTATACAAATTTGTTACTACACAATGGGATGGCCTGTGTCAAAAAACAAACTACTTATTTGTGTTTAACCTTTTGACGCCTAACGACAACTGTAGTGGTCGTACCACACCACTAACTTCTAAATGTTGCATTTTATATATTTATTCAACAAATATAGGTACTGAATATTTTAAACACGGTATATAATCTCCATTTTTTCCTCTTCAGTGTGCAGTATGTTTCATAAATCTAACATATTTGGTTCCTGTATTATTCACATTTTATATACAGGGTGTGCTAAAATAAAAAAAAAACAATTCCGGTGCCAAAAGGTTAAGGAATGTAAGTAAGCTAAATGTGCACTTGATGGCAAGTGCTAATTGGGACTGTTATGTATGATTTGTTTTGCGCATTATTTTGTGACACTGTCAGTGACTTGACTGTGTAACACTGAGAGACCATTATGCATCATATTTTATGGTTAAGATGTTGTTGAAGAGTTGAATTTGAAAATGAGTATGATTCATTTTAAAAATTACACATTACATGAAAATCTGTGAAATTTGCATTTTGCAGGATGGACCAATTCTGCACAAATTTTGTGATATCCACAATTTTTAAGGACTAAAAAAATGTTAATCTATATGATAGTTCATGTGTGTTTTATATATGCTTGTGTGATGCAAGACTTGCTGAGGATGATCTGAGAAGATCAAAACATGTTGGAGTATCAGTGGATTGTATGTGAAAGTGAATATCTTAATACTTGTGCGTTTGCTGGTTTTATTTGTTAAATTGGTCAGTTTCTGGCGGATTATGCAGTGTCATATCTCAGATCATGGTAATGTTCAATTTTCAGTTATGAACATTTATATATGCTAGTTCTTTCAACCACATCATTGTGTTACAGGGTATTAATTTGCACTTCAGAATATGCCTCTGCATTTACCTGGCATGCTGAATAGTTGCATTAATACTGTGTGATATGAGTGTTTCTGGTGCTGTGGGGAATCAAATTCTGCAAACTAATGTAATTTGGTTCTGTTTCGTTTGTGTTTGCATATGGACTTTATTTAGTGTCTTCAGTTAAGTGAATTTCTTTTATAGGTAGTTACTGGTTTTTTGTACCGAGTGATGAACTGGCTTGGATGGGCCACCAAGGAGTGTTGGCAGGTGGAAAGGGGCCACGGACTACCCCCAATTACTAGTTGTGAGGGCCTAGGTGAGCCAGCGTATTTCTACCTAGAAATGGTGTGGCTCTGTGCTGGCTTCACAATGACTCTGATCTTTCTGTATGGAGTATTCCTAAGGTGTGTTTATATAGAGTTTTAATGATGATTTGTATTGTTTCTTGGTTTATTTAGTGAGGTCATGACAACTGCAAAGATTATACATTAATTATAGTATAATAATTATACAATAAAAATTTCAGGGTAGCTATATGTGATGAACAGAAGAGGATTTTAAAGGCACTGGATGAAGCCCACTTTATAATGTATTTTCTCGGTGTTTGCCTGAAGGGTCCAAGGAAAACCATAAAGGATCTGTTAGCTAGAATAGGTGATTGTGTGGCCATTTGAACTGATGGATGACCTTCTGAATATGTAAATGGAGTTGGAACAAGTAGACCAGAACATTTGATGTCATTTTTCTTAATGGTTTATATTTGATATTGCTGTCAGTGTCTCATACTATATAGCATCAAATGGTAGGATGACTGACTGAAATACAAGGAATTCAAAAGGAAAGAAGAGTGACCAAATTAGATTCTATCCTGGTAATTGCCTGGGTGACCAAGAAAAATGACATAAGGCCACAGTTGGGATAGTTGATGTCCTGGCCGGGATTTAAACTGAGCACTTACTGAATAGAAGTCTGGAGCAGTAGCATAATGTCAGCCTGCTTAATGATATTGTCAGCATGATAGTAAATTTGTATCAGGGTACCAGACTGTTGCAGTTGGTGACCTAAGGATAAATATTGCTGTCTGTGCTGCACAGTAAGTTATAAGCATTGTGATAGACCCATAGGCTTTGGTACTTCTGTCACAGACAGTGTTCAACTTTTGTAGTACCAAACATAGCAAACAGTTGCAGAATCTGAGGGAAAACAGATGAGTGGCTTGAAGTAATGTGTGTTCTGATGTTAAATTGGCACCAGTTGTGTATCATGTTGGTACAGATACTGTTAAATGCTCTCTTGCAGTGGTTCTGTGGCAGGAGGTCTACTAGCAGTTGTGTGTTTCTTCTATAATCACAGTGAGGTAAGTAGTTGTTCTTTGCAGAAACTCTAAATTCTGTGTAAAATTTAAGAAGTCATCCATATTATTGATCTTTCATTACATGTGAAATTTCTGTTCCTTGAATAGAGACGTTCGACTTTGTTTTTCAGATCATGTGTATTTTGAATTTTAGCTTTTGCATGCTGCGTAGCCATACCTTGGTCTTTAAAGTGCTTGAGGTCAGCTTAGTGATGGATATGCTTGTTTGTGTGTGTGTGTAGTAGCAGTGCCCTGCAGGAAAAAGAGCAACATAAATAGTTTTCCTTGCATAACTGTTGGGAGAGATGGTGCCTGGTTCTGAAACTTTGCATCACCTGTCAATCCTACATTATACCTTGGATTTGGTGTGATAATCTTCACATCACTCACCAATACAAAGTGTCATGTCGCACTTTTTACACTTTGTCTTATGTTTTTACTTCTTCGTGTGGCAGTATGGTGTGGACGAGGATCAAACTGGCCGGTGATCACTGTATTTACATCTTGCCAAGCAACCCCTTGTTTTCCTGAAAGAAATGGCCTATTCAGTGGTCATTGTGGCTGATGTAAACCCACCAATGCTTTCATTGATTTAGTTTCATTTACCTATTTGTAAGCAAAACATTCAGTTTTATTTTCAGTCAAAAATAAGAAATGTTGTTTTTTTTAAGGGGGGAAATACACCAAGAAAGTCAAATGTGATTTTGTAACTTCTGAGTACACCAAGTCTATTAGTAATCATTATGTTTTCATTACTACAGTACACACTTACTTTATCCAATTATGGATTTTTGGCTGTGCTTGTGATCTCTCGATTTATCACTTAACGGCTTTATGAAGATTGATCATAAACATCCTTGGAAGATACTTTGCTGTCTTTAATTCAGAGCGTATGGTGTCATTGACCAGGTCCTGGGAACCCTACAATAAAGATGAAAGTACTGATGAGGGAGGAAGATAGAAATCATTATAAATTCTGATCCACCCCAAAGTTATGTCTGCAAGTTTTCATATAAACAGTCATTGAATTTGGAAAGAAGTTGCAGAGAAATTGGTTGTGGCATTTTCTGTGTTCTTGAGTTTTAGTTTACTTGATCTTTACAATTACACATTGCATTATTTAAGCTTTTGTAGTGACTGTATGCAGTGAAGGCTTCCTTGAAAGTCAGCTGTGTCAGTAGGCAGTTCGTGTCTACCGTTTCAGAGACTGCCTTCAAGTCCATCATCAGGGGTTCATATGATGAGTGGCATGGCTTTACATTGTATATGCTGTGGGAGTTCTGAGTTCTATTCTTGGCATGGACTGTTTGGGAATAGTGGCTGGAATCAGGTGGCCAGTCATGACAGTCTGTGTTGCGTAAACTTTAATGGATGACCTGGAGAACACTGTTCTATGAAATGCTATCCTTTTTGTCTGATAGAAAACATTTTCCTGCAGTGGGCATTGATATTGAACAGTGTTTTGGCTACAGAGGAAACCTGGGATTTAAAAGGCCGTATGTTAAAGGTTAGTGTGTGCACGCTGGGTTATTAGGTGTCATCGGTCTTTATCTCTGATGGAGTTCACACTTAAAGCATTGATTGCGTACAGTGGGTGTAACTACAGTGTGTGGTCTTGTTACATAACACATCAACCCATGAAGATGGAGACAGCCTGAAATGTTGGATAAAAGGTCCATATTCATTTGGGTGTTCACCAGGTAAGGCTTTGCTGAATTTTTACAGTTCTATCAAATTTTGTTCCAGTGTACACGTGTACAGTGGACACCACCGTTACGTGAGAGCTTCGCATATCCATTCTGCCTGCTTCAAATGATGTGTGTTAGCGTTTGTTTGCGTCAACGTGAAAGCAATTTATCAGTGAAACCATCTCCTCTAATTCAGGTACAGTACGCAACTTGTCAGTCCGGTGACTTAGCAGTCATTTATCAGAGACTGATGTTTGGGTACTAGATTACATGGTCTGAGGCCATGGACAGAAACCACATGGATGTCTGTCATGCCAGCTGCTTTCCCTCAAGTGTACTGTCCTATATATCCTTCAGTTATCTAGCCATTCTGGTCACATGAATATTGGTAGTGATGAGTTTTGCTCCCTGTGAACACTTTGGGGTTGTGAACGTGAGAGGGGACTCTGAGGGAATACAACAGCAGATAGAATGTTGGAAGCTTGAAGCATTGTCACAGAAGTTGGTCCCAATATAGTAACAAGGGTTAAATATTAAAGCATATGAATTTTATAGGATTCTGTCGAAAGAATATCTGTTACAAAGTAACTTTATAATGTTCTGAAACTGACAGTAGTTTATAAATAGATTGTTATAAGTAAAGAATGTGGCTTCAAGTTGGTTTACATAAGAAAATGAATGTGAGTGCATGAAAAGTGTCACCACACAGAATGTGGATATTGGATATGTGATGGCCAGAACATGTCACACAGCATAGAACATAGCTAATTCTAACTATGCTGAGTTAGAATTAGCTATGTTCTTACATCCATAGAACTTTTATTGTTTGCCAGTCATATTTAATCATTTAATCAGGAAATCTGCAGAATTTGCAACACTGAAAATACAGACCTGCAGACATGACATAGTTAACTTTGAGTGATTTTGTGATAAACTAAGTTTGTCTGTTTACACTGCTACTCATTTCTTGTTTTTACATCTTTTGCACATTATTAGGGTTGAACAAATCACCTTGTCTGTCAGGTACAAGTGAAATAATAAGGCCAACAAGTGAAAATATTGTGGAGTTTATCTCTTAAGATTAATTTCCCCTTTCTTTTTGTTACTTACCTATATGTGAAAGAGTGACTATATCACATACACAACTTATGTAAGTTGCGCCATGTTTGTTTTTATATTTTGTAATGGTTAATAAGTTGGTGCAGGGCAATTTCACCGGTACGTCTAAAAGAAGTTTCTGTCTAGTAGGATGTCTTATGGATCATCTTAGTCAACATTTGTTGACTTGATGACTTTGGAGGGCATAGAGATTGAAGAAATAAACATTATTATTAAACATCATTGCACGGTATTGTGGTTTTGTCTCTGAAATCAGAAATAGCCATGCTATGAGCTTCGTATCATTAAATCACATATGAATTCAGGTGTTTGTTGTGAAAGAAGTGCTATGTAGTTATACTGTATATGAAACGTAATCTCTAATTTTACATTCTTTGCAAGAGTATTTTCTTTTTTTTTTAGCTACTCACTATCTCTGGTTCGACTTGGTTGTGCCTGATTCTGTGGCAGTTCTCCCAGTTTGTCATTGCAACTCAGACTATAGCATTGACTGCTATGTTTATTATTGGTGCAATTGATAAACACACTCTTCTTGTTGTTCTGTTTGGACAGGGTGTAAGTATGTGTGCTTTCAGTAATACCATCTTGTGTGCAGATGTTCATGATGTGCGAGAAATTTGTGATTTGTACAGGGATTGTTATATGAATCAGTGCGAATAGGTTACCTGGATGGCTTAGCAACTTGTGTAATGCTCTTCAAAAATATCCCTGTGTAATTTACCTATATTGCTGAATAGTAAACTTGAGGAAGCTGCAATGGATGCTGCACATGAATGGGATGGTCAGACATGTAGAGCATACAGAAGTTTTGTAACAAAGTATCTGACAAAATGTACATTTGGAAGATGAGGAAGAATGTACATGTAATGTAATGTAGCATGTTTGCATAGCCACTGTAACCATGGAAACAACAATGCTTTCTTTTTTGTACTGTTGTTACATGTCATTATCAACAATATACAGATACTGAAAGTGTTGCCATGGAAATACAACAGTGTGCTCCTTTTGTACTGTGGTACTATACATTTCCATGACAACAATAAAGAGTATTGCATTGCCATGAAAATGCATTGTATTATCAAACAACGTGTTGCTGTCAACAATGTAAAGCTGTTGACTGTTGCTATTGACATGCAGCAATGGGTTACCTGTGCATTGTTGTCAAGCTGCAAATAATTTTGTACTGCTGCCAACAAAATAAATGTACTTAGGTCTTCTTGTAACCTGACATTTTTGCCCAATTTTGAGCAAATTTCGATTTTCTTGACAGGTTTTAACAAAAGTCACCAGTATCAAATTTGACAAAAATATGTCCAGTAGGAGCTGAGCTGATACATGTGGACAGACGTGATGGCGCTACTAGGTGCTTCTCATGATTATGTGAAAGTGCCTAAAGAGGAAACTAATGAGATACATGCTAATTGTTATTGGCCAAATATATGGAAAACAATGAAAAGAAAATAACAGTGATGGGAAATTTGTTTTGCGGTTAGTGATAATGGCATTTGTAATTATATGGGTGCACTGATGATGTCATACTGCAGATGGCTGAAATGGTATAAGCTAAGCAGTGTAAAGATTAAACCCAATTTTACAGATGGTTGCATGTTTTTAATTTGGGAGTCTTATTGGTTACTTTTTTGTTCTTCCTAGCTTGGAGTGCTTCAGGCAGCAGTCTCCCTGTTTGGAAATGAACTGCTCATAACGTCAATTTTGACCTGTCTGATTGCATCTGTATTGATTGTGATACTTACACTGGAGCCTACTTTGTCACAGTTTAACTGTTTACCACGGGGACTGATGTTCGTTTGTCTTACGCTGCTGGGAACAGTTACATTCAAAGCACGCTTGTCCCATATTCTGGGCAACAAGGATGATGTAAGTAGTCTGATATTATTGTTATTTCATAAAATGCACTAAAATTTCAATAGGAAAAGTTTACAGTTTCCATCTCTATTGATGATTGTGACAGATTACCATTCCATTGGTCCACTCCTATATGCTGAGGAACACTGAAGTCACTGTGTTTCCCATAGTATGTGTGTAATGCATGTGAAACCTTCTGAGAGACAGCTTTATAGAAGGAGCTGTGCTACGATGGAGAGGCAGCTTTCTGTCCAGACTTTGGGGCTGTAACACTGGTTGAAGTATAGGTACCTGTGGACTGCTTCATAATGACATTATTTTTCAGCGTGCACTGCCACTTGACATTTGCATACGTAACATTACGAATGACTTGCTACGTGGGGGCATAATAGTGACAGAATTTCTACTGTCAGGCTTTACACACCTAGACAAAATGAATTTCTGTGACTGTGGTCTTCTGGGATATGACATGGTCTAGTGTGATAGGGATGGGTACCAGCATTTCAGAGAAACCTGCTGCATCCATTTGGCAGTGCAAGAGGTTCCTCCAAAACACTGATATCTTTTTACTGAACTACATGGCATTACATCGAAGAAGACCACAATCTGAATAGCACCACTTGAATCTTATGTAAGTAATAATATTACAATGTAAAGTAGAGTTTCTTTGTGAGGTATATAGAAGTTTGGCCTTATTGTCTTCCAAGCTGATAATTGGAATGCTTTCATAGTGTTTCACTGTGGAATATTGTGTTTCGTTAACCTGTTTTTTGTATACTTGTCATTGTTTATGTATTTATAGGAGAGGAGGGGAGCATTGTTGATGAGTTGCATTAAATTTTGTTGCAGGGTCACATTATCAACATTCTGAAATCAAAATTAACTGGCTATCGGGACTTCCATACATTACTTTATACATGCTACCCTGAGTTTGATTTCCTTCCTACAGAAACAGTATGGAAGCTGACAGAAACTCTCCTACTACCAGCTGTAGCTTTGGCATTAGTAGCAGTTACTCGATACTGGCTGGCAAATTTGTTGTTCAGTCCCAGACAAAAGAGTGATGAGAGGTAATAAATATTGCTTATGTTTTCAATCATGCTGTGTCATGCTTAAGCAACTTACTGAAATGCACAGTAATTAACCTTTGGATTCTGTAAAATTTGGCAAATTTCTTGGCTAGCTGAGCTGCTGTTTGCTTCTCAAGAGTACTCTGATCAGTTGAGTTTTCATTAGTCAATTGTAGTTGGCTGGTTTATGGTACCTCCTTGTGTGGTGTGTTTGACCTTCCTGGCTTCTGCCTACATAGGTAGATTGTGGCATCCACAGGGGGGATTCTCTTAACTCCAGTGATAGAATAATCATGAAAACAATGGTTGGTATGGGGGATCTGCAACTTATTGTAAGCCCCAGACCATGGAGTTTGTGTAGGGCCTGGTATTCTTCATGTTCTCAAAGTCTTTTGATCATGAAGTGAAGCAGAAAAGGCTGCACCCAGATCTGAACTTGGAAATCAGAAGTTAATGCGAGTCCAATGTACTCTTCAGAGCACCAGGTTCTCATTTGTAGGAATGTACTAAAACATTATAATTTTTGTATCATTCAGAAGTGTCATAGGAGTAATAAGTTGTTTCCTCTTTCTCCTTCAGATCAGAAAGTTATCTAGCCAATTACATTGAGCCAGAAATTCTCTATAACATCCTCCAACTTGGGGCTTTCACAGTTATGGCCGGCTTAGTAATGAGGCTTAAACTGTTCTTCACTCCACAGTTGTGCATTGTTGTTTCACTACTAGCCTCTAGAAGAGTGAGTACTGACATGTGGTTCTGTTCATTATGCTAGGTATAATACGATAGTAACCAGCATATTTATTTTACATTCTGCAGTCTCTGTGTGGGCATGTAAATGGCCTGCTGAATGGTGTTCATGCTGCCACAAGCTAGCTAAATACAGAAAGGCTACCTCTCTGTCTTGTATGAATAACAGTGGAAAATAAAATGCCTGGGGCAGTTGAATATTGTTACGGGTGTAACATGTTCTTGCGAGGTACACGTAACCATTATCAGTCAGAAATGTCATCTGGGATCTCCTATGGTGGGGTGAGGTAGTTCTGTCCTTGTATTACCATTGAGGCAGTGCCTGACAAATTCAGTGTCTGTATCAGTTTTTAAGTAATAAGATATTCAAAGAAATAAATAAAACAATAATATTAGTTACATAGGCATATAAATGTGTGGAACAGGAAGGTAGCC
>Ga0123357_10006598_pt1 | contig 14203 bp, 14 predicted proteins | sample TergutEmb28metaG_FD_89873 | JGI IMG/M metagenome (GOLD analysis project Ga0123357, IMG submission 89873) | Embiratermes neotenicus P4 segment gut microbial communities from Petit-Saut dam, French Guiana - Emb289 P4 | ecosystem: Host-associated > Arthropoda: Insects > Digestive system > Gut ... | reverse complement strand
TAACGAAGCCCCACTTATTTAAGCAAAGAACAAAAAAAAGAAATATTTTTTTTTTTTTTTTTTTTTGGGGGGGGGGGGGGGGGACCAGTCATACCTATAGACATTCCACCTGTACAAAAGTGTGCATCATTTGATCTGCCAGTGCCAAACTAACATGAAAAACATCCAGGTCAACTACCACCACCCACATCCCTCCCACCACCAAAAAATTAAAACAATCTGTTTCCTTTTCAACCACCTGACTTTGTATTCTAGAAGAATGCCAATCATTAATTCCAGAAGATTTACAAAATTCAAAATGAGGTATCATACTTGTGCCACAGTCTGCTCTCCCAGAGGAATGTCATCTGTTCGCAGAGCTACTCTCTGAACTACTGCTGATGAGTCAGCTTCCATTATAATTCTGAAAAAAGAAAAAAGAAAAAACAAAACACACAAAGATATTTCATATTTTGTTAGCAAGACTTGAATAGCAACGATCAAGCACAATCCAAACATTTATCACTGACAGCCCAGTGCAAATATATGTACTACTAAAGATACAAAAGCACTAGAATTCAAATACATCACAGCTATATGCCAGTTAATGTCGGGGACATGTTACATACAGGCATAACATTCAAAAAACAATCTTCCCCATGGTAATCAATGTGAAAGGTAAGGATACGTTTTACTGTCACAAAATAAATAAGAAAGCAAATACGCGGTCACAAATCAAACTATTAGTTACTGCACTACAGAGCTAAAAACCACAGATGAAACATGTATGCCCAAATAAAAGAAGTAGCTCATGTAGGACCTAGTGCAAATCATCTCAAAGGAAAATTGTGTGACTTACATATTCTATTTGTTCAACTATATAATGTAGGGCACTGGAAATGTTGGGCAAAACATGCTATTAATTTTTAAACAATAAAGAAACAAAAAATGCCACGCAACATAACACACAGTACAGCCATATCAAATTCTCCATGGGGGCCCCGCTGGGGAATTTAGTAGGGGGCTCGTCTACCAGGCCTTGCAAAGGCTCTGGAGACAGGCACCTTTCTCCATAGCAGCCCTGTTCAGTATCACGGGGGTCCGTTCACCGGGAGCTCTGACAGGTAGTTGAAAGGAGGGCTCAGGAAACGGGGCATCTCCCTCTACGGGAGCTCTGTTAGGGGAACCTGGAAGGGGAGCTCCTTTGCTAAGAGCCCTGAAGGTTATGAAAGGAAGGCTCTGGGGATGGGCATCTATCTTCATGGGGGCTCAGTTGGGCAACCTGGAGTGGGTTCATCTACCAGGGACTTTGAGATATGGTTGAAAGGGGCTCTGGAGGTGGAGTGTGTCTCTCGCCGTGGGAGCTCTGTGAAGGGAACCTGGAGGGAGGGCTCCCTTGTTGGGGATCTTGAAAGATATGTAGAAAAGGCTCTGGAGACAGGCATCTCTTTCCATAGGGGCCCTGTTTGGGGAACCTGGAGGAGGGCTCATCTACGGGTGAATTTGAGAGCTGGATGAAGGGGACTCTGGGGATGGAGCATCTCTCTCTGAAGAGGCTCTGTGGAGGGGGCCTTGGGGGGAGCTTCTTCACTGGGGACCCTGGAAGATATGTTAAGAAAGTCTCCGGATACTGGCATCTCTCTCCATGGGGGGCCTTTTCCATCTAAGAGGTACCTGGTATGTGGGAGGGGGGGGGTTATATACTGGGGGCTTTGATAAATGAATGGAGGAGGGCTCTAATGGTGGGGCATCACTCTGCGAGGGATTCCATGAACGAGACCTTGAGGGAGGGCTCCTTTACTGGGGAACCTGAAAGATGAGGTTTTTGAGAGATATGCAAAATGCCCTGTAAATGGGCCTCCCTCTACATTGGGGCCCTGTTGCGGAACCTGGAGGGGGTTCGTTTGCCGGGACTTTTGAGAGAAAAGAAAAGTGTTTCTGGGTTCCTTTCTCAGACCCGGAGGCCATTAAGATTTTAAGTCTGGGGGCCATCTGGAACTTTAGTAAAGGAACAGGGCTCTCCTGAGGTGATATTAGATTATGGGACACAAATGGCCCGTCTAAAAGGCCTAGGCGCATCGGGACCGTAATGAATCAAACCCAATGTTAATCAATCAGTCAATCAACAGCCATATCAATAACATTTTACAGATTTCTAACCCTTTCTGCAGTTCAATTACTAGTAAATTTCATTTCACCACATTCACTTGTGTCTGAAATGACACCTATCTAAACATCACATATCAAATTTTACATTCAGGCGACCATGCATCATGATATATTCTTACAATAAAAGCCAAAAAGATGCACCATTTCTCAACTTTATTTTGGTAAAGAACACTACATGTTTTGGACAGATTTACTGTCCATCAACAGGAGTCTTAATATTGTATTCACAGCAACAGGTGTTTGTCATACTAGTTACGACTGCTAGCAGACAGACAGGCTTTTATTATAAGAATAAATCACATATCAAATAACTGCACACTACACAACTGGCTACAGGGAGTAATAAAAACTACAATATAAAAACATAACCTCTGATACACTATTTAAAATCAGTATCCACTGATATTTGTCATCAGCCAGTGATGAAACACAGGTAAGAATCAACTGTGGTGCACTAATTAGGAGCTTCCATCTAACCCAATACTCACCCTCCATCACAAATTTCATCCATGGCAAGCATAACGATGTCCAAGTTTTCTAATACGACTCTCTTTTCAACATTCTTCCGTAAAATCTGACTTACTGCATCATACAAACAGTTCAGTACACTCATCAGGATCAACTACAACACATTTATCATATACAAAAATGTTATTAAATTCCCAGCAATGGTTCAAGAATTAAGGCACATGACAGACAAATATTCACAAGATATTCTCCATTAGTCTCCTATGATTAATTTACAAGACAGGTAAAAGTTCCGGTATCACGATATCCATGTGACCATCTCCACAAATAATTCATACACTGAATGAAACTTAATAACTTACTCCATGGAGAACGGTCATTCTTTAGAAGCTAACCGGTTCCCAGCTAGTCAAGAAATTACCCACATTTTATGGAACCTGAAGGATCATTACCGTAGTCACAAGTGCCCGCTACTTGTCCTTATCCTGAGCCAGATCGATCCATGCCATGCCACACATCCCACTTCCTGAAGATCCATTTTAATATAACCTCCCATCTAAGCCTGGGTCTTCCAAGAGGCATCATTCTCTCAAGTTTTCCCACCAAAACCCTGTACACACCTCGCCTCTCCTTCATACATGCTACAATTCCTGCCCATTCAATCTTCTTGATTTGATCACCTGAACAATATTGGGCTAGGAGTATAGCAACCTATGTTCCTCCCTCAATGTGACCAAGTTTCACACCCATACAAAACAACAGACAAAATTATAGTTCTGTATATGCATTCCTTGACTTCAATCTCCTCTTAATTTCTTCCTGTATAGAATTTTAATCTGTTAAGGTTGTTCCCAAATATTTGAAAACTCTTCCACCCTTTCAGAGGAGCTATTATGAATCTTTATATTGTGACTTCGTCCCGCATTCTGATCTTGAGACATGACCATGTACTTAGTTTCATCAGCATTCACTTCTAGATCAATCTCCTTACTAGTGGATACTAAAGTTTGTGTGTTTTTCTTTATAGTCTGTACCCTTCCACCCAATATACTAACATCACCAGCATAAACCAAAAGCTGATGTGTACCAATTAATTTCAAGCCATGCTGGTTACCTGAACCCTCCTAATGGCATACTCTAAAGCAAAGCTGAAAAGCAATGGTGATAAAAATCTCCTTGTTTCAAACCAACCCTAACAGGAAAAATGTATGCTTGCCTACCCAGACTCTGCTATAGGTTTCATTCACACACATTTCTATTAGCCTTACGAGTTTCATGGGATGACAAACTCAATGAGAATATTACACAAAACATCCCTCCCACCTGAATCACAACCTTTCATGAAGTCTATAAATAGCTGATGCACTGCTTCATTGTATTACCTCTTTTCTCAAGTATTTGACAAATACAAAATACACGATCAGTAGTTGACCTGCTGCATCAAAAACCACACTGATGATCCCCAATACTTTCCTCTGCATATGGATTTAACCTTGAAAGCACGATGTTGGGTTAAACTTTGTACATAGTTGGCAAAAGTGACGTCTCTACAATTACTACAATCTGTCTTATTGCCCTTCTTCCAGATATATACGATCGACTCCTTCCACTCCTCAGGCAAGTCCTACTTATTCCAAACAGAATTAATATGCGGTGTGACCAAAAAATATGGTGAATGTTTAAATAAAAAAAAAAGTTATTACAGTAAGACACATTGCCATTAATCCCCCCTCAAAATGCTCCCTCTCGCTTTGAACATGCTTATCCCATCGTTCTTGCCACTTTCTGAAGCAGTTCTGGAAGTCCTCTTTTGTGAGTATCTTTAGTTGCGCTGTTGTGGCTGCCTCGATGTCCTGAATCGATTCAAAACGTTTACCTTTCATCGTCATTTTTACTTTGGGGAAGAGCCAGAAGTTGCACGGTACCAGATCCGGTGAATAAGGTGGATGAGAACACACCGTAATATTTTTATTTGACAGAAATTGCCGTTCCAGAAGCGATGTGTGACATGGAGCATTGTCATGATGGAGGACTCACTCGCCTCATGTTCAAATCTGTTGTTAAAATGTTTTGAACGGAACCATAAGAGATGTTCAGATACTCAGAAATTTCCCTAATAGTCAATCGCCTGTTTGATCGAATCATTTCGATTACTCTTTCAACATTCTCTTGGGTTTTTGATGTTGAAGGACGTCCCGATCTCTCATCTTCAACCATTACGAAATCGCTCGAACCACTTGTCAACCGTCTTCATGGTTAAACTAATTTTAACATTTCATGTGTTTCTTTAGCACTTTTTTGCAGTTTGAAACAAAATTTCATGTTAATGTGTTGTTTGTTATCCATGATTTATGGCACACTTTAAAACACACCTTCTCTCAACCGTAGCTCACAACCGAATGACTGCATCGAACAAGTTGAAACTTGTCACACACTGTTACTAAGGTTCGACGTGCCACTTCCCATACTGAAGATCCCTGCCTTTCTGTTGGATCACACTCGGCAGCAGCATGCACCGTACTTTTTTTATCACAGTGGTAAGTTTATGGATCTCCATAAATCCTGAGATGAACATAATTGTATATTAATTAATTAATTTATTAATTAATGGCTTTTGTGCCATTACACTGCTATATTTCTCACAAAATTTATACCCATGTAACTATAACACAAGCACTACTGCACAGCATTGTAAAACATAGTGAGGGACGGCACTGAATATTAGTACTTGCATATGATGCATACAGACAAGTGTGTTGATGGACAAGTACAATATCCTAAAGTTAAAACAGAATGAAGAAAGAAACACCACATATTTAATTAAAAGGGCACTAGTTGATAACATTTTAACAAATTCAATATTTTAAACTTGATAATTATTTAATCAGAACACTGGTAAAGACTAATAACTCATAAGAACCCACAATCTACATATGCTGCCACAAGCACTACACATACGAAAATAAAACTGTGGATTACATACTATATGTAAGTTACATTAATTCAGAACATTCTATGTGCAAAATCATATGTCTGCCTGATGGCAGTTATATAAATAACCAAAACACATAGGAGAAATATTACAACAGGTATTCCTACATGTCAGACATTGTGATTTTGATGGTATATCTAAGCAAAAATTGAAACTGCACTTCAGATTCCATAAAAGTACAGAATTTCTTGACAAGCTGAGTGACTGTAAGCTTCTCAAACATGATGTTCTACACAGCTGAATAGTTAATCTGTTTCTTCATTTGTAATTGTCATGGGTTACCACATGATCCTCAGCTCAAACCTCCAAAAAGCGTGATATGGACCACCTCACTCTGTTTCATTATGACGTGTTGGAGCTTTCAAATGCTACTCCAGCACACAAAAATTCAAGGACAATAGCTTCCAAACCTAAACTTCTCAGCTACAATGAGGTCAGAAATTTCATTAAATGCTTTCCATCCTCAGTTTTTTAGGTGTGGGATGATCAGCCAGTATGAGGAATGTATTTGTTCCAAGACTGTGTAAGTAAAACAAAACAGTAACAGCCAACAAGTCCAGTAATTATCAAACACGAAACTTAAGAGCAACTGCTACTGTAGTCTGTATATTTACTGGCATGTTCACTACAAAAAGTTTCCTAAAATGAATCTATTGCTTCTAAATGTGTCAGTTCATCTGTGTTCACATAATGATTCGAGAACCACTCCAACATATTTTAATGGAATTTCATATTGGGATGGTTTATCAACTTGTAGATTACTTTCAAACTCTGGTTACAATCAGGTGACAATAACAGGCCGTTTAAATGACAACCTAAATGTGTTCCTGCACACATCTCACATGTAACTCACCGAATATTGCTAAAAAAAACTTCCAGGCAGAAATCGTATAAAAAATTAAACAAGAATTTTATGCCCAATATGCTTTCTTTCTTAAGTCTAACGTGTTTGAGATACAAGAACAACAAGGAATTCCCTCACATGTGTATTTTCAAGAGCTCAAACAAAACACCAGGTAGCATTGAGTATAGCAGTACTAAACTCTGATAACTGTAATTACAAAAAAATGCATTATTCTACTGCACAAATATGCCTACACCTACTACAGTATAACTACCTCATTTTCATGCGAGCTTCCCATTACATAGAAGAACAAGTCCACATTGCTCCTGTACACACATGTAAGGCCATCAAGCATGATGATTTCTGCATTTGCTCGATGTGTCTTATTGAACAGGTTTTTCTCGAAAGTCTTTTGTTCTTTTGCCGTTGCAAATACGTTTTTGTCATAGTATTTGGCTAATATTCTGTTTCCATCATTATCAAGGATAGCCATACCCTTGATTGTATACAATGTTGGTTCCTGCACAAAACAAACATATTCTAATAAAATGTAATTAACATGTTTACACATCATACATCTATAATACCATAACACATTGTCAATACAAATCTGTGACAGAAGACTGAGGTTTAAGAGGACTTTATTTGAAATCTTAAACTAATCAATAACTATAATGACGTTTTTAAACGTCGTATCATGCAACTTACAAGCAGGCCTTCCATATTGGCAACGCAGCAAGTAGCTCTGACACGTGGAGTAAACCGAAAACAAATGGAAGACGTTTAGCACAAAATATAAGAGACGCTGACAGAATATCAAATAATACACGTGTTATTTAACACATTTTACTGGTTCTGTCAATCTCACTTAATAGTACCTTTAATACAACGTGACACATAACACATCCATGCGTTCCCAACCTCCCTACAGGAACGATAATCTGTGCTGCTACCTGTGAGGCCCAGAGATAATCGTGGCCGAGGGTCGAACAATCAGAGTCGACGATAACTACATATGGTTCTGTCAGCGATATACGTGAAAGTAAGCGGTTGCTTCGTCTTGTGGGTTACGTGGTCTGTGTTACTTATATTAGGCCGTATCGACTAGCAAAGATTTTCGATAGTAAATAATTTCTGACGTTTACGTTGGTTACATTTTACCAGTCACATGGTATAACATCCCAGAAAAACTTGAATCTTCCAATAGCACCTTAAATTGCTTTGGAGGGTGAGTCATCAGCAGCACCTCGTTAGTTGTCCAATGTTGTGTGTAGTCATCCTGAACTCAACATTCGTTATCGCTGTTGCCAATATTGCGTTGCTTGCAGGTTGGAATGCACAACGATGTACCTAAAGTAACGTACATACGTTACGAATACATCTTCAGCCATACTTGTATGTTGCACATGCGTTTGGAGGTGTTCGTGCGTGTGTAATAGTATGCACTGTACGTAGAGAAGGTCATATAGCGTTTTCGGTACAGTAATTCGGGTACGGGCTGCACGTCAGAGAGATCGTGGTTGAATTCACGGCAGGCAAGAGCTTTATTCGCTGAAGCGTTCAGGCCGTTTCTGGGTTCCACCCACCTTATTGAGTGGAGCCCGGGGTATGTTTCACTGGGCGTAAAGATGCCCAATCGCAAACTTGAACCGAGGTTACGTATTGGTGGAGTTATCCCTACACTTGTGCCTTGATGGAATGCCTAGAGATATCTGTGTGATACAAAGGAAATAAATTACTGTTCTGGCATAATTGTATTTCATTCATCTTGCACATGGCTTGAAGGGGAGTTTTGGGGCGGTAAAAATAAGTTTCAGAATCCCAAAGAATATATATATGTATTTTTGATTGCTGTGTGTAGAGGTTTGATGTGTTATGACACCATGTAGCCTAGAAGGTGGGTGGTAGTATAATGGAAGAACCTACTGCCTTCACATCTGTGGTGACACCTTAATCATATTACTTTTTGATTCATAGCTGTGGGTTAAAAAGGAGAATAATGCATTCATTGTGCTGTGCTATCCATAACTCATAAGTACTGCTACTACAGTGAACAGCAGTGTGTTAGTAATACAAATTATTACCAACTATGGGTTTACACCATGTGCAGATTTCTACTTGTTTTGAAGGAATATACTGCCTGCATCTTCACAACATTCCGAGATACTGTGACATAAATTTTCACTTCTATTAAGGATCAAATCTCTTAAAGGTAAATTACCAACATTTTCAGTCCCACCTTTAATTCATGAAAAACAGAATTTAAAACCCTAATTACACCATCTTTATTGCAGTAGTAGATATGCATAAATCAGTTTCATCATATTTGTAGACTTGCACCAGGACTGAGGAAGTTACAACCTCAGAAATAGACAAACTTTTAAAAAATTAGCATAGTTTAACACTTCACAACTTGGTAAAGGATATTTTATCAATGTAAGGCAGAAAAGCTCAATTTCTGTAAGTGTTAAGGGTACCAAAGTAGGAAAGTTCAATGACAGAATGTTCCGTACATGAAGATTTATGCACTTGGACTTTAACAAATATAATGTATTTTTCAGCAAATTCAGTGATTTATAGAAAATATTTAAATTTTACAAACATTATTTACATATTTACCACCTTTAAAGCTGAAGTTGACCCTTTGCTTAACTAAAAGGGGGCACTGGATGTGTAGCTGCATGCATCATTGTCATCAACCTTGGCCCTAGATGGGAGGTGAGTGGTCAGCTTCACATCCATCACTTTACCCTTAGTACCCACTGAATAAGAGGCTGGGTGTAGTCTGGACACTGTGACGAAGAGAAAAAGCTCCTACCCATGCCAGGAATCGAGCCATGATTTCTCATTTGCCCAGCCCACAGCCTAATCACAGTACCAATGGAGGAGCTATCTCTTTCCATCTTCATGCACAGCATCCCATTAATCATGTCTCTGAGCATGGGAGCTCTCATGGGGGTTTTAACACATGTATGCTGTAAGAAGTAGCTGGGCAAGGACGGGTACACATGGTGGTACAAAAACAATAATACGCTGTTGTACCCATCACAACTTTATGCAATCAGTGTATTTATTTTACCACAGAAGAATTTCCTCTACTGAACTGTACACAACATGATGTATTCCATTAAATTCCTATAAAATTTTCAACAGTGTTACTGATTTAAGGCACATTTTCCAGAATACGATTTTGGATTCTGTAACCACACATACAATTCTTCACACATTACACTGATCTCACATGGTACCACTTTCACCTCTAAAACACGCTGTATAAAAAGATGATACCAAAAATATGACCACATGAATAGCTTAGGATTCATCGCAAACACTGATACAAACTGATCAGATTGGTATATATACCAAACAACTTTATGCAATCAGTGTACTTAGTTCACCATAGAAGAATTTCCTCTACTGAACTGTACACAACGTGATGTATTCCATTAAATTCCTATAAAATTTTCAACAGCGGTAATGATATAAGGCACATTTTCCAGAATACCATTTTGGATTCTGTAACCACACATACAATTCTTCACAAATTACACTGATCTCACATGGTACCTCTTTAACCTCTAAAACACACTGCGTAAAAAGATATCACATATATGACCACATGAATAGCTTAGGATTTACCACAAACACTGATACAAACTGATCAAATTGGTATAAATGTTAAGCCCAAAGATTGAAAAATGCTCATTGAGTGGAAAAAACGACCACAACGCGTTGTGGCATGTGAAGATATGCCGTGATGCAAAAGTCATGTTGTGGCTGTTAAAGGAAATGACCACAACGAGTTCAGACTTCATGAAAATACCACAAGGTGTCATGGTTGTTACCTATTACAGCCACGACGTGATGTGAGACAAGTTTCAAACTGCCGAAGGGTCAGGTAGCATGTCAGTCTTGTCAGTTAGCGAGTGATCGCGCTGCAAGTTGGTGTTTTTTACAGCCATGTCTGTTGATAGTGTGAAGAGGAGCTGTTTGATGTCTTGGAAACAGCACATGTCAACATAGGACACAAAAGGATAAGAGATAAAAGACACTGTTTTGTTTGTGATTCGCAAAAACATTCTTTTTATCTCTTCCTTTCTAAATTTTTGTTTCTTCCTTTCAGTCATGGAAGCTGAACTGAAAAAGAAGTATTGCAACGTTACTCGACAAGCGATAGACCTTTATTTGGTATTTTGTGAGTAGCGTCAACTGAAGAAAAAGACACTGAAACGGGGATTAGTTGTAGGTCCAATCCTTTCACATTACATGAATTCTCGGCGCCAGGTAGACTTGACTGATATGCAGTCTGAACCAGATGGATACTGCCGATTCATTATGAACCATCAAGACCATTTGACCAAGTTCACAGTTCTTCATCCCCTGAAGCGCAAAACTGCCGACGAAGTGGACTATCAGCTAATGGACATCTTTTGTATGTTTGGTGCCCCATTCATACTGCAGAGCGACAATGGCCGCCAATTTGCGAACAAAATAATACAAAACTTGGCTGATGTGGCCAGGAATGAAGCTCGTGCATGGAAAGCTGAGACATTCTCAATATCAAGGATCAGTTGAAAGATACAACCAAGATGTTCGAGACATGCTGGTTGCATAGATGTCCGACAACACGAAAACCTGGTCTGAAGGACTACGGTTTATCCAAAGCAAGAAAAACTGAGCTCTGCATTCAGGAATCAAGACAAGCCCTTATGAGGCTATGTTTGGAATGGCGCAGAAGATCGGACTTGGGGATTCTGCACTCACTGAAGACATGTACTCTTCAATAGAAACTGAAGAACTGGAACAGCCCTTTAATGCAGGAATGAATAATGGTCGAGACAAGGAAGACAAGGGAGAGGCCAACCAACAGGATAGAAAAGATGATGATGAAAATCAAACCAATGACTCTTCAGAAGAAACAGTAGAGAAGAAAGACAACAAAAAAGTTTACTGTGTGATTTGTGAGAAGGAGTCATCTGGTGCTCACAAGTGTTCAGTGTGTGACTAGTTTGTTCATGTTATTTGTGGAAGTTACAGTGAATACAATGAGGGTTTTGGACTGATAGTCACTTGCAACCTCTGTATAAGGAAGAATCGAATCAACACTGAGCGAGAAGGTGCAAAATCTGGTCAGGAACAACAAGCTCAAAGAATGGTTTCTCTCTCCAACTCAAGACTTCCAGCAGTTGATATTGGGACAAACGTTGTGGTCAGGGTGCCTGACCTTCATCGAGGACGTCTAGCCCCCAGAAATGTCCTAGTAGTCGTCGTTGATGTCAGCTCTCTGGGCTTTATCTGTTGGGCACGAAGGAAGGCCTACTTGAGCGGCTATATGCTCGCAATGAATTCACAACTGCTGACAACTTCATCAAGGCATATGATGTGCCCTCAAGTTCACTATCTCTTCGGTCAGCCTCAATTATAACTTCTGGAAGTAAGCAGGGATTTGTAAGCTGCCATTGTAAGAGGTACTGCATCGATAAAAAGTGCAAATGTCATTTGAAAAATATGAAGTGTAATTCTAGGTGTCATTCTAACAGCTCCTGCAAAAATAAATGAGCTTTGCCATTGCTCTTCATTAGGCCTACGTTACATGTATTTTTTACCAATAAATTACTAAATTTATAAACAGTTCATTTAAAATACATTTCGCGTTGTGGTTGTTTAAAAACAGCCACAACACACAATTTTACGTTGTAGCTGTTTCTCGAATGCCACAACATGTTGTGGTTGTTTTTTCCGCTCAATGTGCGTTTCGATCTTTGAGCGTAACATATATACCAAACAGCATAACAAATCTTCCTATATTAATTGCTGTTAAACACGTCACATTTATTCCAAAATCACAGTGTGAGATAAGTCTACAATGTAGGTGGGTGTATGTTACACAGCATGTCCTGGCACCAACTGTTAACTCTAAATACTAATATCATGTCATGTAGTCTGACAGATAGTTACTACCTTCTCCTTCCCTGATGACGGAGGCAGCAGATTCTTTTGAAACAATGGTACCTATCTACCAGACCATACAGTATCACATCCCAGAAGACAATTATTTTAATACAAATTCAGCATAGTGTAAACCTCATACCTCAATTGTAAATATACTCAAATGTAGCTACTGCAATAGTTTTCTGTTCTGCTGAGAAGTCAGAAGTGAGAAAAGGAAGATTACAGAATTAATGTGAGGGGTCATTTCATACTGAAAAGAGACAATGCTGTCAGAATATAGCATAGTTTGTCACCTAAACAATCAATCTGATTACAAGCTAATATCTAAGAACCATGTCAACAACAGAACTGTTACATTTCCATACGATAATTCTGAATAGTCAAGATCTGTACAGCATCCACAGAAGTGAATGTGGAAACTGACTGGATGAAGACAGAAGCTCTTTCTTGTACAGCAAAATGCATATGCCAGGCATTCCTATTTTGACAGTCCAAGGTGCATTATTTTGCGGAAAATACCAGGACCCTCCCAAAGACCTCTGAAAAAAGAAAAGCGCCACTTCAGTAGGAAGCTGGAGGTTTAAAAAATATATAAGTTGTGTTATACTTTTCTTCCAAACAGGAAATATTTATCCCTCCTGACAAAGGTGACTGGAGGATTCTCAGAGACATCAATACAATTCTGGCAAAATAAGTGGAGTCAGGATGATGGCCTCTTATAGCTTCTACCCACTACAAACTTCAAACTGCAATGTCACACTTAATTTTAGCTTTGAGGAACAGAGAAAATCAGAGGGATATGCCAAGAACTACAGATTCACAGTTATTTACAGTAGGACACTCAAAATTCTTTGAATGAATGGGATAAATGTGCAAATAGGACCACTTTCCAACTGTGCTGGAACTGCAAACACACACACACACACATAATATATAATAAAAGGTGTAAAATAAAGTTACTAAGTTCCTCGTTATGTAATGCTGTGTAGCCTCATTAATTTCTCTTTCTGAGGTCCAAATATTATCCTCAGTAGATTGTTACACCCTCTTAGTTGTAAGTTCGCTCAAACGCTGAAGAAATGCAGGTCACAAAGATTCAACCTTCCAACTGAGATATATCAAGTGTAACATTTAACAGTGTTAAACCATAATATAACTTTACATCATAACACAGCTTCTAAGTTGTGAATGAATGTTTTACAAGTATTCCATAGCAGTTAACCAAAAATCTCATCAATCCACATTAAAAAATATCTTTTCTTCACATGTGGGGCCTGTCAATATAAGGTAAAAAATTACAGGTTAAATAAATTTATAAATATTTAGAACACTTGTTTTTATATGACAGCACTTACCGCAACATCAGATTGAAGTACAGCACAGGCATTATATCCTTTTTCATGTAGAACATCGTATGTCTCTCCACACCCTGATCAAGTGGGAATGTCTCTAGGGGATTGTTATTATAGTCAAACTCTGCCATGATACATCTTCCATATCCTGTTACCAGAGGGCATGATGTGTATCCATCATAAATAGATTTCAAAGTCTTCCCTTCCATTGCAGCTGACAAATTTTTTCGTAGCACGCCCAACTGGCCAGCTGAAATTGCAGCAAAACCTCTATGAGCGTTCATAAATAAGGCAGTATACTCAGTACCCCTGTATAATGGGGGGGGGGGGGGGGGGCTCCCCCCCTTCCCCAAAAAAAAAAAACCAAAAAAAAAAAAATTTTTGGGCTCTTTTTAAAACAACACTCTTTTCCCCCCCCCCTAAAAAAAAAAAACACACCCAAAATCT
>Ga0123357_10006597_pt1 | contig 14203 bp, 12 predicted proteins | sample TergutEmb28metaG_FD_89873 | JGI IMG/M metagenome (GOLD analysis project Ga0123357, IMG submission 89873) | Embiratermes neotenicus P4 segment gut microbial communities from Petit-Saut dam, French Guiana - Emb289 P4 | ecosystem: Host-associated > Arthropoda: Insects > Digestive system > Gut ... | reverse complement strand
GCCATTATCTCCGTAACCGTTCCACTTTGGACTTAGGTGTTTTGGGTTATATCGGTATAGTTTAGCATAAGGAACACCCTCCCGAAGTCTGGCACATTCCTCCTGGGACACCCTGTATATGTCACGCGGTGAGCCCTTTAAATAGCCGAACGGCCGCTAAAGTGGCCGGGGGGGGGGGGGTTAATTCCGGCATCAAAGGGTTAAAGCCGTTAAATGTATTTTGCCTTTACTTTTTGATTCTCCCACATATAATTACAGAGTTCGGAGAAAGGTAATATTGCTGTGCCATAAAAAAAATTCAAGCATTAGATTTATTTAGAATGTTATAATATACATTAAGTTATAAAATATTGAGGCAGAATTGTAAGTCTTGATGTGTATGTGTAAATGTTTTTGTCAACACAGCCATGGTCTTGTGGGTTACAGTGCTACATAATTCAGTAGAAGGGCACCATTGTTTCAGAGGAATGTGCTGCTTGCTTCTTCTTGGTAGAAGAGTGCTATTGTCCTTCTGTGTTCTTCTGCCCTGTAGATAGGAGCAGTAAGGCCCTTAAAAATGTTGAAAGCCATCTGTCAGAGTGCATTGTGTCATTTCTCAGAGGACTGTATAATCTTGGTATGAGTGTGGACATTCACATCTAACATGTCCCCAATTTTTATCAGTATTATGAGCTAATTTATAAACCATAGGTGTCAGATTTTGCAGCTATTTCATGCTAGTGTCTTTGACACCAAGCTAACTGATTTCAGAAACAACATGGATTCACATCTTGTGATGATCTGTGAATATAAATGGGATAAAAATGTGAAGTTTGGTTGAAATTTGAAAGAAGAGATTGAGATTGAATATTTATCTGTTTCTACATGTATGGTTTTTCTGAGATTTGCTTGGCTGATAGCTGTTTGCTTTCACTGCTTGATGACACCATTACTAATTTTTTTATACTATAATTAATGGTGCTGTCAGTAGCCAAGACATTGGAACACCAAATTGTAGAATGATTATTGAATAGTAAATTGAAGTGAATGCAGGAGGAAGTTATTATGTATGATTTGTGGTACTCTGTTAGAACATGCCTGGATGTACTAAGGAACTCTACATTGTTTGTTTCCAGACTGAGATACCAACCTGGAACCTCTGTAATACAAATCACAGTCATATCACTTGGTCCATCATGCTTAGTAATGTGAGCATTTAGACACAGCAAAGTGCTGCACCAGGTGTACTGAAATGCTGTTATCTTTAAAAGTTTCATGTTGCAGTGTTTTGGGTTAGGACTTGTGAGAAATGGACATGTAATGTTATTTGATGTTGCAGCTGCGTGATGAACCGGAAAAATTAGTCGAGCCTATATGTATCATCATAATCATCTGTTGCTGTCATCATAGCCTTCTCCTCTTCTGTCCTTCCATCACTGACTTTTTCTGTGTGTGTATGTCCATTCTTTGCCTTTTTCTAGTATCTTGTCTCATTTAGTCTGTCCACTTTGTATTTGTTGTGAAACAGTCTGTACATAATTGTCTCAAAATGTCTGGCACCAGCTGCCCAGCAACTTGGCACCGTATGCAGGAAGGGCGAAAACCTTACTTGTCCACGATGCTGTATTCTTAATTTAACAAACATTACTTGTAGTTCTGCTTTCAGATTTTGATGTTGGATTTTGTCTCAAATATGGACATGTAATATAAGTTTCCATTGTGTCATGTAATTGTATGTAATTTTACGGATGTATTGCTACTAAATTGAATTTTTGTAAGTGGTAATTGATAAAGGGCATGAAATGCTTATATTATTGCCAGAACTTTTTTTGATCTTGGAAGCATGACAAGGATTCTGACTGTTGGCCAGGAATCGCTGCTGAGTGAGGTGACATCCATAGCTGACAGGTGCTGCAGCAACTTCAGGCTTCACTGCAATGTTAGGGAGTATTGCAACAACAGGTGCAAGCTTGCAATACCATTTCTTCTGGCAGATGATGTACTGGAACTAGTGTGCTCCATGTGTGCACAGATTGCTTCCAGATGTAGCCAAGAACGAGTGAACACATGGATACAATCACATATTACTCCAGGTGTGTTGCCTTTACTCTCAGTACACTGAGGCATCACCTTTTTGCTTCAGGTCATGACACTTCGCAATGCAGCTACAGTCAAGTTGCTCACAAATCCATATTATATTGTTACAATATATGAGCTATACCTGTTAAGCAATGAAACTAGTTTCAAAAGACAGCTTCATTCATGAAATTACTGTATCATCCCCTTGAATGTATGTGGTTTGTCTCAAAAGTAAGTGTACTGATTTTCCTATGTACTAATTGGTAGCTTAGCACCTTGATGTATATTGGCGCGTAGGTAGTGACCTTGGCTGCATGTCATTACTTGTTTCAACTGGATTGGGTGAGTCAGTCATGCGCTACTGCTGTTTGTGTATGGTCATGTTTTATCACCTTGTTACGTTTGCGATGCAGGAAAATATCGAACAATGGTATGCCATCAAATTTTATGTGAAACTCAACAAATCTGCCACAGAGACATTTGCTTCTTTAACCAAAGTTTATGGAGATGCCACTCTATCGAGAACTATGGTTTTTAAGTGGCACAAAGCTTTCAAAGAGGGCCAAGAAAATGTTGAAGACGACCCTCGTTCTGGAAGACCAGTCACGTCAACAAATGATCAAAATGTGGAAGTGGTGTGAGCTGTGATGGCGAAAGTTCGCCGATTGAGTGTCAGGATGATTGCAGAAGAAATGGGCTTGGATAAAAATGCATTTCATAGAATTCTAACAGATCATTTGCACATATGAAAAATTTGTGCAAAACTAGTGCCGAAAAACTTGTCTGGGGAGCATAAAGCGAACTAATTGGAAATTTGTCAGGATTTCCTGGGAAGACTCGAAATTGAACCACATTTTTTGGATAAAGTAATAACAGGAGATGAATCGTGGGTGTTTGACTACGATCCCGAGACCAAACACAAAGTGTGGAATGGCACACGAAAAGTTCTCCTCATCCAAAGAAAGCACCCATGAGCAGATCCAGGGTGAAAACTATGATTATTGTTTTTTTCGGCAACCGTGGCATTGTGCACAAAGAATTTGTACCTCCAGGACAGACAGTTAATCACGCCTTCTACAAAGATGTCTTGGAATGACTTCGAAAAAGGGTCCAACGAGTCCAAACGGACATTGCAGACGACTGGGTGCTGCACCACGATAACGTGCCAGCTCCCACTGTGCTTTCAATTCAAGAATTTCTGGCAAAGAAAAACATTCCCATACTTCCACATCTTCCCTACAGCCCAGATCTAGCTCTGTGTGATTTCTACCTCTTCTCTAAGTTGAAATTGAAGTTGAAGGGTCATCATTTCGGGACGATGGAAAACATACAAAAAGTTGTAACCAATGAGCTACACACACTTACAGAAAATGACTTCCGGTACTGCTATGATCAGTGAAAAAATGTTGAAACCATTGTGTAACTTCCCAAGGGTCACACTTTGAAGGAGATAACTTGTAATTTCAGGTGAGTCCAATAGACATTTAAATAAAAAATCAGTACACTTACTTTTGAAACAAACCATATGATTTCTGTCACAAGCCAACTCAGCTCCATATGAACACTTCCAAGCATGAAATCATCCCCTGAATTCATTTTGTAATATACTTCCAGAAACCCTGCCAACATCTGTGTACACATCATGTAACAAAGGGAACGTTTTAGTGGCAGTCATATTCCATTTTATAAGAAATTTGGTGCTTACTTATTGTTTCAATGTATTATGAAGCAAAGTTGTGGCAAGTTTAAAAACTGTGTATGTAAATAAATATTCACCCAGTACATCATCAGTATAATGTATGACTTATTTAGAGGTAAAGAATAAATGTATTTTCCTGAAGTGCATTTTCCCAGCATGCAGTTTACTGTATAAATGTACCCTGACCTTTCATGTTGATTCAAGTTTGTTGTGTCTGTTGACATGTCAACGGACACAGTAGAACCATTACTGTAATTTTAGCCAAGCACTGTATAAAGCTCCCTGATGATGGATCTCTTGTAATCCGAAACATGTTGGAGATATTTTAAATATTTTTAAATATTTTATTTATAATAATTCTAATTGTATCTATGAATTATATATTTGTGCATCTGTTGGATAATAAAGTGTTTTAATACTACCACATATGTTCCATATGATGGCACATTCTGCAACCAACTTGATAGGGTTGCCATCGGATTGCCCCTAGTCCTGGTAATAGCCGATATACGTGTGGATTCCTTTGAACAACAAACCTTTAAGTGGTATTTGGCAAATGATTGCTAACTTGCAAATTTGTGGCCTAGATTTCAAGTTTTCAAGCTGTGCAGTTAATATTTATGGGGGACCCTGAAAGACTGAGTTTATCTGAACAATCTATGTCCTTTGCAAGAATCTAAAGATACTATTCAAAGAAAAACTGCTAATATTTCAAGAAAAGAACATCATCATTTGTTGATAATATTTTCAGAAGGTGGAGGATCTGCTTTCAAGCTGGCTTCAACAAGACTCAATCTTAAATTAGGTAAACTGAAGGGGAAAAGAGGATTCCAATTTCCCAGCAGATGCAAGCTTCCAATGCAAGAAAGCTTCCCATACATCTGTCATTCTCAGGGACATGATCAGAGGTGCACTGTGTAGCTTCTTAAATGGGAATGTGCATCATGGAATTAGTTGGCATATACCTTGTGAATATTTCCTCTGATCTTTGCCTCTGGTGGCCAGCTGGAGATTTCCTATTTGTCATTGCCTTGTCACATTGCAGGACTGTTCATGAAAGATTTCCAGTTGGACATAGAGAAGGCATTTCGTAATGTTGGCAAGCTTGATCACAAGAATGAAAGTATGTGCAAGTCCTCACATGTGGTGCCCTTGGGCAGAAGGGGTGTCCAGCACGTGGATGTAATTGAATCTCCTGCACGGGCCATAATGAGGATACAGGTAAGCGATAAGGGGAGTGTTGCCATAGCCCATAGTTCCTATCTTGGGTGAGTTAATTTGATGAAGTTTGGTGTTTTGAGATTTTTAACTACAATTTTTAGTTTATGGATTGGCAGTTTGAAGTGCTTGTGCATTGTAATGGTGTGCCTGGAAGTTGTATTGTGGTCCCAGATCATTTACAAACATATTTCAGAATCTTACAGCAAAATAGAGTGGCATTTATGTTTTTATATATTTTCACACTGGGTGTGGGAGCATGTCACCAGAAGCACCAAAACAGAGAAAATTTACTTAAAAGAGGATAGATGATTTTAATGTACATTTATTTGTCTCGAGATGAGATGACTACGGGGATCCATCTACAGGCAGTAATTACCTGAACTGTTATGCAGTTCGTTTGCTCTGTGACTTGGTTTAGAACTGTGCGACTTTCATAGTAACTTTGTTGACCAGATGTTCAGTTCCATTTCTTGTGCAGAATTGTTCAACTTCAGCATTGTTGTTATGAACCCATAAGTTTGAGGTGTCATGCTATCTGTACATTAGTTACAATCACTGTGTCCCTAACAGCTGTGAGTGAGTCATATGCACTGCTTAGACTTTCAAGGACAGGAAAAAGTTCACAAAATGTTAAGATCACGTGTACCCCATTGAGCCTACTGCCATCTATACAGGAGATTCCTCAGCCATTTAATTTGTGGGAAACTCTGTGAGATGTCACTAGGTGTAAGGCATTAGCAATGCAAGCATGTTCCTGGAGCAGCATTTTAACCATTAGTTTTTATTCTTTCTTTCTAAATTCATCACAGTAGAAGAAAAAATGGTTCACAAAGGTCCAGCAATAATCTCCAAATATTATTCAATTATAGTTGATTTTACTTGAGATCTGTTTGGTGAAAACCAAGACAGAAGGGGAGAGGGGGAGCAGTTGTTTGCCAGGGACAACAAAAGACAAAGCCAATCCTGCATGTTATACATGTACTTTCTTAATACTTGCACAGATTGCTGGATGTCATTTTTGCTCAAAAGTCATAGCACCACATGAATGCCTCTATTTGGTACAGTAACCTGACATTTAGCAATGTCACTTTGCATGGGTAAAAATTTTGAGAATAAAACTATGGGATGTAAAATAAAGTAAATTTTTGTCATCAGAACTAAGAAAAGGAAGTGTAAATTTCAGTAAAATGTAAAGTTGAAGAGATGTAAAATCCTGTTGCAATTGAACATTATTGTTAAGGGGATATGGCTGGAACTGTAAAGGAAGTACATATCATGTAAATGTGACAACAGTAAAATAAAATAGGGGTTTCATTGTGGATACTAACATTCAGAAGGAGCTTGTTTTCTCTGTCTTCAAGTCTAAGTACTCCACTCCCTTGAATTTCTCAGACTTTGAAGGTGGAGAGAGATTGCTCTGATACATGGGTAAGTATTTACCCATCAACATGGTGTCAAATCTTTGCCACTATCATTTAGATGTCATTGATGACACAACTCACTGCTAGCCTGTATCTGCTTTACTGGTGTCAGTCTGTGCATTCTTTCTGGAGCATGGAAATGGTGAGCAGTCATCAGCTCAGCCACCAGAAGCAGGTGCAGGTATTTGTAGGATGGATTTATGTGACTTTTAGAGCAGGAGTTCAAAGGGGCAATGGTAAAACACATGAAAATTGTTGTGTCTGATACTGAGGACTGCTGTGTGATTTGTCTGTGTTTTAGAATTAGACTTAGAACATAAAGCTAACAAAATAACTGGGACAACCACAAAACCAAGCCTGTAAGTAGGAGAGGAAATATGGTGTGTAATTCAGAAATGAATGTCCCAGAATTTTGACAGTTTTTGCTACATAACACAAAGGACCTGTTAGAAGAATAATAATCTGCTGAAACCCGCCCTCTATTTTGAGCGGTATTAAAGGTAGCAGTATGTGAATAAATGTTGTAGAGATGACGTTGAAATTGTTTTTGCTGGAGCGTGAGTTTGCAGAACATCTTCAAAATGAGGAAGAGGTATCAGTGCTGACATCTTCAGGACTTTAAATGAGCTTAACCTAGGGATGCAAGGTTCTAGAAGCCTGGGTTTTATAATGGCTAAAAAGATTTTCTGACAGCAGAAGTGGATTGAAAGAGTGACCACAACATTTTAAAAATTTTTGTTACTTTTATGAGTCCCTCAATGAAAGAAGTATTTGTGTTGTCAAAAAGTAAATAGAAAATGTGAAAGAACATTGCAGCAGTGTTTTGGGTTATTCTTTCTTTGTAGTCCAAATTCAAGTGTATGTTGTTCTGTGACTGCAGAATCTGTTCATTATAAAAAGGCAAGACAGAAAAGGAAGATGACTTTTGTAGACATGTCATGTATAGTCCCTCACTCTCTCCTCTTGACATGCTTCTTTCAGCATTATGTGCATAGGTCAGAGGCATTAGCCACTAAAGAGTATTTTCGTTTTTGATCTTTGAACTTTCTATTTTGACCCAGTTAGAAGTTCGCTGTCAGTGAGACTGGATATTGCAAATTGTGTGATGTGTCATTTTGGTTACTGTGTAACTGCACAGACCTGATTCCCATTGAAGTTCTGATCTTCTGGCATATTACACTGCGTCTACTATTAAATATTTGAATTTACTGTGTGATTGTTTAATGTTTAGAGCATGATGTGGGAGCTGCTGAGTCAGAAGAACCATGCTATAAGTGAGGAGGAGGTCTTAGCAATGCTGGGTATTATACAAGATACACTGCGTAATCGCACAGATCTGATTCCATCAGCTGAGAGATTGTTACCCTCTTTGGTGTTGGATGTTGCACTGTTGCTAGGTAAGTTCTGTGACGGTTAAGTTTGATCCACAGCCGTATTCTGGCCTGATTTTTCCCTTGTCATTTGTCAGCCTCCTACATATCTTGTTTCGCTTGTGCAGGTGTTTACCTAACATTCTCTAGGAAGTGATCACAGACTACAATCCCGTTTTACTCTTCGCTGTTTCATTTTTGTTGTAAGAGTGAAATTTCATAATGGAATGTAGGGGCATTCTTTATTATTCTGGAGTTGCATGTTGAAACTGATGTCTTGCCCCAGTGTATTTGAGGTTACAGGCTGGGGACAGTAGTGAGCAATCAGTGCACTACAGTGAAACATAGATTTTTTGTTCCTGGAAATTACATTGTTCCTAATTTTCTGCACTTTTGTCAGTCTTGCCAAAACTTTGTGAAGAACAGTGTTAAATTTTCCTTGAATATATGTTTTTTTTGCTTCATTCACATTTCCTGGATTATCCATTCACACTGAGCATAAAGTGGAAATTTGCTGTCATTATAAATGCTTTCAATTGGAAATTGGAGGGGGGGGGATGGTTTTTAATTATAATTTCATACCTCCTTTATTGTCTTTATGTTGCACATCTTGCATGTTGTGTAGAGTGGAGTAATTCAGCTGAGCTAGAGACGGTCTGTTCTTATAACATGGCTGCAACACCCATACCAGTGCCAGTAGCTATGCCAGGTTACTCTGCTGTACACAATATGTGATGAGGGAAAATGTCAACTGCATGCATGGAATGAGAATATAATGGCTGCCTTCAGTAGTTCTGAGAATGAGGTGTACAGGGTTGAGCAGCAAGTGAAGAAGTAGCAACCTACTTTAATGGATATGTGGAAAAAGTGAACTGGATTACATTTTTGATACAGTACATTTAACTAGATTATATTTTTAGTGTAGTACAGTTTTAATTTGGTGTGTTTAGTATCAGCAGCTAACAAAAATTTAATTTCTTTGATTTTACCTTCATTTGAAATGATCCCTAATGTAAATCCAGGCTCTGCTTTATTAACCTTGACAATCCAGGGATAGAGACTTTTAGATCCTCTGGTGCTTTGGAACTGGTGGTTATTTTGGTGCAGGCATATTGAGTAACTGTAAGCCTTTGCCAACTGCACAGTGTGGATATGCCAGTACTGTATTTTGAGGGATGGGTAGTAAACATTATGTGCTAAAATAAGTGAAATTTGTTGCACTGACTCATTGACATGAACTGACAGAAATGGTAAAATAAGTACATGGAAACCAACCCACAGTATTCCTTTTTGGGTAATTCCCCGGCGTCTGAGTTCTAATAGCTGACATTTCGGAACTCACTGCCGGTTCCATCTTATAGGCGGGTGAATGAAGTATGTCAGTGGTGAAAACTTGAAAACAAGAAACCCACATTATACTGTTAATTTATTGTATGACTGCAGTGTTATAATTATCAGTTCAGTTGTTCGGTATCCATATTATTTTAACCCTTAATGGTTGCAACATATTATTTTTTTAAAGAAGAGTTTGTTTACAAAATTTGTAATTTCCTTGTAATAATTATGATGTTAGTGTAGTCTCCATTCTTTCTGAAGAAAGTGGATCCTGAAATTCCATGCTGTTTGCATAGATGCATATGTTTCTGCTTTGAACCAGTTTACTGATTTGCATAAAATTTATTATGAACATTATACTGTGGCTGGGAAATTGACTTCTGCTGACCTTGACAAGTTTCTTAGATGCCATCTCAACAGTTAGGTTGAGTACATTGCAGTTATGTTAGTGCGTGATGGCTGCAGCACTTGATATTCAAATTTCTTGGCTTTCTGAATTTGCTGCACCAGTATTACCTTTCTTTCCAAGCAGCTTCAAACCTATACATTTCCCTTTTAGGAAACATTTTTATCAGCTTTGTAGACACAGAAGAATTGTTGAAAAAGTTTTATGTCGGTTCCATAAAGTACTTCATTCGTGAAAGAAGCTTAGCACAAAAGAATATTTTTACTTTTTATCTGTTTTCTTCCTTTGTAAATAATGAACTTGAAAGTGAGTATTTTTACTAGTGGTATCTACCCAAGCCTTTGTGACTTTGTTGTTGGGAAAGAGACAAGCACTCCAGACAGTTGCCATCAGGAGGAAAAGTATCTAAATTCTAGCATTCTGGAGCTACATAGGCAGAAAAAGTTTATGGAACTTTATCTGTGGACAGTGCCAAGGATATTATCGTGAATCAACAAACACTTTGCATAAACTTCCATGTTAGCGTGGATTCATGCTGTTCTTTTTGCTTTCAAGTTGCGCATCATCCAGATATGATGACCATGAGATTGAAGGAGCAGTTTGTGAGCGTGTGGAGCATTTGTGAGGACTGTGATACTTTGGCGCACCTTCTGTGTCCACGCAATGTGTTGCTGTTGTCACAGTCAAGACATGCAGCAGCCAAGGTGTGGATGTGTTTAGCAGGGTTGTTGGTGCACCTGCTTTCATGTGGTGTGCTCCAGCCTGACTCACTGGAACAGCAGTGCATGGCTCTGCTTCAGAGCACCTGGCCTCAGGTATGTAATGTGATTTTGATGCAGCCCAGAACAGTGTTTCATCATATTTAAGGGAAGTATTCGTAGTTACTGAATGATTCTAATACTGGTAGGGTGTTTAAAACATGAAGGAGCCATGGGAGTCATTGGGATAATTAACTGACCAACTACATGGAACAAACTCCTTTTGAAGAAGCTACTAGTTGTTTCGTTAGGCAAGAAACTCCCTGCCTCAGAACTTGAAGGTCCTTTACCATACTCACACAGGCTTGCCTCTGGCCCCTGTCTTGAACAAGTGAAATTCAGTTCAAATTCTCTTACTCTATTTCTTTAAGATCCATTACAATATTATCTTGCCATCTTTGTCGAGGTCTTCCAGGTGGTCTCTGCAGTTTATCCAACCAAAACTCTATTTTCCTTCATTTGATAATACTAAAAAAATTTAGGCAAAGTGGGCACATAGTGAAGCTCCTTGTTATATAATTTTGTGTGTCTCCCTAATACGTCCTCCCTTGTAGGCTTTCTTAGTTCTTCTGTTGATGAAGCAGACCATGCTATACTGTCGAACACAATAACTTGTCCCATACTTCACCCTGTGGGAGGCTACCCAAAGTTTCCGAGAATTTGCTCGTATTAACATGAATACTTACTTTAAGTCCTAATTTCCACTGTCACATTCGAACTAGTCACCTTGGTCTTGTATACAACGATCCCAGCGATTTTGCCATTTTTGGAAGCACTCATTAAAGTCTGCCGGCATTAGCGTGTTTAGTAGCTGTTGTGATTTTTCTTGGATCTCTTCAATGGATACGAAGTGCTGCCCTTTCAACCGGAGTTTCATTTTAGGGAACACGTAGAAATCACAGGGGGCCAGGTCAGGTGAGTAGGCAGGGTGGGGAACAGTGGTCATGTTATTTTTTGTCAGGAATTCTCTCACAAGGAGCAAGGTGTGTGCAGGCGCATTGTCATGGTGCAACAACCAGTCTCTGTTCTACCACATCTCAGGCCATTTGCGCCTCACATTTTCCCTCATTCGTCTCAAAACCTTGCAGTAAAAATTCCCATTGACGGTCTGACCAGGTGGAACAAACTCCTTGTGCACAATTCCTCGAATGTCAAAAAGATCAGCATTGACTTCATGTTGCTGCAAACTTGGTGCGTTTTTGCGGTCACGGAGAGGACAGCGTCTTCCATTGCAAAGACTGCTGCTTTGTTTCCAGGTCATAATTGTACAGCCATGATTCATCACCAGTTATGACCCTGGACAGGAAGTTAGGATCATTTCTAACTGCTTTTTGCAGCTTGGTGCACACCTGAACCCAACGGTCTTGCTGGCCATTGTTCAAGAGACAAGGCACAAACTTTGCTGCAATTCATCTCATGTTCAGTTCATCAGTTAGAATGTGTTGACATGACCTGTATGACAGTCCAACGCGACTACAAACATCGTGGATAGTCTGTCTTCTAGGATAACTTCACGCACTTTTGCAATCATTTCCAGAGTTGTGCATGTGGACAGTTGACCAGAATGTTTACAATCTTCCACAGATTCCCAGCCATCTTTGAAATGCTTAAACCACTCAAATGTTCTTGCTTGGCTTAAAGCTTGCTCACCAAAGGCCTCCTTTAGCATTCGGTGGGTTTCAGCTGCCGTTTTGTTTAGCTTGAAGCAAAATTTAATGCAAATTCTTTGCTCCTTAACATCCACCATTTCGATATTAGCAGACACACACAAAAACAGTGTAAAGAAAACAGCCAAAACTCTGAAACATGTGCACTTATAAAGACGCAAGTTAGCTGACTAATGGTTGAAAGATACATCAAGAGGCACCTAGCGGCGCAAGTTTGTAGCGCTAATGGTTTGCGCGGTATATTCAAATTCTCGGAATTTTGGGTAGCACCTCGTACAGTCAGACCATTTTGTGTGATGGCAGAATGGGCAGTGATTGTCACTATACGAATTTATCTTCCTTGGGGGTCAGTACGTTTTAGTTTAATGGATGTCTGTTAATCTTAGGTTTTTACTCACCATATTTAAAGGAGGTGCCAGAAATTACTTTTGGTGTGAACTGTTGCATTACTTTGCTGAAGGACACATGTTGGACAGGTGTTCATGACACACACAGACACAAACACCTTGTAATGGCACCACAGATTAATGTGGGATTTTATGGAGATCAGTACATGTTTTGAGGGGTGAAGTGGAACTAAGCTTCACCATACTAAACAGAATGAGTGTGAGGTTGATTTCTCCAACTTGCACCCATGAAGGGTACAGTTTTGCATCACACTGTGTGTTCTTTTGTTTATGAACCACTGTTGTCTCACACAGATGCAAATGCAGCATTTCCATTTCATTTTGTGGTGGTGTTTGGTATGCATATCATCTCATAGATTTTCTTGGAAATTTCTTAATTGTAGCATGAATTTTTTCCAATTTTTCTTAAGTTAGCACATGTTGCATTTTCTCATACTCTCTGAATTGGAACCTGTTGCTGAAATCCTTTTCACTGATCTGTAAATTGTATCACTAGTGTGGATCTGATACACTGAGAAATTTTTGTCTGAATTTGTGATGTTACTTCTTGTAGCAATTGTATTTAGCATGTGTATCATACAGAAATCCATATAATGACTGCATTTTAGTCACAGGGGGCTCACAAACTTCCAATTAAGAAGTGTGGTAAGGTCGTGGTGTAAAGCGTAAGCATCCGTGACAGTCACTAGTGCAGGTGTGCAGGCAACTTGAGCAAAATTTGGTCTGTTTGCAAGCATGAAATTCAGCACACAGAATGAACAGTATTATAATTATGTGTATATTCTTACCTGTGTTTTTTTCTATACACCATTAAAAAAAAGCTGAAAATGATAGGTAAAATATATTAAAAATGTAATTCACCACCTAGGCTTCGGTGTTGCCTTTTTTAATGCATTTTTACAATAAGTCAGTAATGTAGTGTGCATCTGAATGACCCATACATTCTCACACTTGCTCCAGTGGTCTGTCTTTTCTTTGGAAGTGTAAGACTTAAAAGGTAGTTTCTTATTTCAAGTATCTCCACGGGCAACACAACACTGTGCTGCAGACAAAATGTTGCCCACAAGCTACAGGTTGAGTGGGCCTGCATTAGAGATTGAGTTTATTTACAACAGTTGCACCATACTGTATATATTTAGATAGAAGACAAGAAGGCAAAAGAATCTGAATTGAATGGTATGCTTGGACCAGCTCACAAGAGAAAGAGTAGAGATTAAATTGCACCCTGGCATCATGATCCAGGTTTACAGTTCTTCTATGCACTGTGGAAGCCCTGAATACATTTCCTAAAAAGAAAGAAGGCAGTAGGCACACTCAATGTAACAATTGCACTGTCATAAGGCACAAAAAATGGTCCCCATCCAGGTACTAATCACACCTAGTGTAGCTTAAGAGCTTATAGTGGTTGGACCACAGTCACCAACCACATGATTTTCACATCTCCCACCAGTGAACTCTGAAAAAAGAGTTGTTCTTGATATCTTAACACCCATTGGCTTAGAACAGTCCTATCCCCCTCTTCCTACCTTCCATAGCTGTGATGGTCAAAAGTAGTGCAAATTGACCAAATAAGTGGAATACATATAATACTTGATGAAATAAACATTTTATATTACATATATATAAAGCGGGTTTTTTACAGCTGTCGCCGTTTTCCGCATCCCGCATTCCATAATTTTCTATTTTCCCAATCTCCACTATGCAGATCTCTCCATTCCATCTCTGTTTGTATATTCTTTCTCCAGGCTCTTCTTGGTCTTCCTCTTTTCCTTCTTCTATTTGGGACCCAGTCCAACATCCTCTTGGGCCATCGTTCATCCGGCATTCTTTGGACATGTCCATACCATATTAATCTTTTCAT
>Ga0123357_10006594_pt1 | contig 14209 bp, 10 predicted proteins | sample TergutEmb28metaG_FD_89873 | JGI IMG/M metagenome (GOLD analysis project Ga0123357, IMG submission 89873) | Embiratermes neotenicus P4 segment gut microbial communities from Petit-Saut dam, French Guiana - Emb289 P4 | ecosystem: Host-associated > Arthropoda: Insects > Digestive system > Gut ... | reverse complement strand
GTTGGGAGGTGATAATTAGGTATATAATGCATACAAATTGCTTTCGGATGTCCATCCATAAAATTCTTCAATAGTATAAAAGGAGCCCAATAAAAGAAATTTCTTCAGTTCGCTTTTAAATTTGATGATAGACACATAGCTAGTATTATGTAATTAAAAAATGTTGTCAAAGATTGTAGTCATTTTTAAGTATTAGCAATTTATTTGTTCAAACAGAATGTGTGTATATGTATTCCAAGTTGTCTTTTAGTGCTAGTTTACATTTTTCCTTCCTATCTGTCATACTTTTGAGACTAGGAGAAAAGCTGCTGAACATTTTAATGGAGGCATATGAATTTCACCAATGAAGATATGTATGATCACATGGATGAGGTAAAATCTTCAATTTTTAAAGAGGGTTTAGCATGATTGTCTGGCACTGGCACTTGGCATACTTTTAGTAGTTTTGTGTAGGTAAATATCTGTTTGTTGTTGGATGAATTCCTACAGAAAATTGTTTCATACCTTGTTACAGAATGAAAATAGGTCAGTTGAATGATACAGTTGTGTCTGGACTGCTACTGTGCAATATTGATATAATTGCACAGCATGCAGCAGTTAGCTTTGGAATTATTTTTTCAATATAAATCTTCTGATTTACATGTTTTTCAATTTGTAAACCAAGGGGATGTGTGAGGTTTGGTATTGTCATAGTGGTGGTCATAAAGATTCATGTCTTTTGGTTTTGATGCATTGTCAGTTATTAAATAGTTACCGATGTTTATGAGGATCTTGCTGCCTCCATCATCAGGATCTAAGCAGTCCTTGAATAGTGGAGGTGTGACTCTTAAAAGAATTTTTATTTATTGCCTCTTATGCACATATTTTTTATTATATTGTATACTTAATCCATATCATGGTGAGTTATTCGTTATAAGGTCTATAAATTATTTATCATGGCTTAACAGGAAAATGGCTGAGGAGCCATTTGATTCATTTAGCTGTTTGTGTAACTAATAACTTACACTGCAAGTACAAGGGTAATTATGTATACTACACTTAACTGTGTTATTTGTATACTGGAAATGCAAGACATAACAAGATGGAATTACTGACACATTCGTTAAGTTACAGTAATTTGGTATTGTGTAAAGTGACCTTCATTATGTTATTGACTGTTTGCAGAAAGAGACTAAGGAAACTTTCTTGGAGTCACTACTCAATTTATGCCAACAGTGGTACCAAGAAAGGGATCGTGTCTTAAAAAATGGGTCAAGTATTGGAGCCTCTCCTGTTCCCCACTTTTGTGCCTTCATGCAGTTTCTCAACGAAATGTACTGTGAGGTATGGGTTACTTTGTAATTCAGAATATACACTTACAATTTTCCAAGAACTCTTGAACAAATATGCCTCTGAATGATGTTAATTCGCCGATCCAGTGGCCACACAGTCTAATGTGTGGGACTGCAGCTGCTCACCTGTTGGGATTGTGGGTTCGAATCCCGTTGGGGGCATAGATGTGAGTGTCATGTGTTGTCAGGTAGAGTTTGCTGCGTTGGATTGATCATTCATCCGGAGGAGTCTTACCAATTGTGGTATGTCTAACTGAATGTGATCATGAAGCCTTGATTTGGGGGAGGCCATGATCTTAAGCACCAAAGAAAAAAAAAAGATGTTATTTGGTTTAGGGTTCGCACAAATATCTATGACCATGTGGGAATTACTGTCTTCAAGATTCACATAAAATCTATGACAGTGAGGGAAATACTGTTTTCAAAATATATATAAATGCCTATGACAGTAGGGGAAATACAGGACTGAGTTCAGGATTCATGCAAATCCCTGTGACAGAGAGGGCAATACAGAGTTCAGGATTCACATTAATACCCATGACAGTGAAGGAAATACAAAGTTTAGGATTGACAGTTTTGTAGCACATTTTAACCATGTACAAAAGTAAAATACTATCTAAAAGTCTGATTTCTTATTTCATGCAATTATTTTTTTTCTATGTACTTAAAAAAAGTACATGCATTGCTTGGGTTGGCTTTTGTTTACTGTTTAGAAAAGTCTGTGTTTTGGCATTAAATATAAGACTTGCCTTAAAAGTGACTTATTTTACTTTGTTTTTCAATCTTTTTGTCCTATAATACTCCAATGTAATTCTGTTGTATCTTCTACCTGCTGTAATTGCAGCTTACACTCATTGCATTAGTCCTCATATTTTCGTGGGAGTTTTCAAAATCCATTAGGAACAGGGAGAAAATATGGAGAATTTTTCATACAGGCCTAGTATGAAACTAGTGGCATGTTTATCACAACTCAAAGATTAACCCTTAACTGCTGTGTGAGGTAAAATTTTCTCCTATAAAAGCAGCATAAAAAGACAGATTTACCCAAAACTGTGATTAACATTCTGAAGAATTTCCGAGTTGTTTAGTGATAAATTTGTACACTGGTATTAATGTATTCTTATATTAAATTTTACTTGTTAACTCCAGAAAGTGTCTGTTTATTAATATAGTTATGGTTTATTGAATGATTCTGTGAGTATCTCAGATTATACAGAATCATACGATTGGATGACTTGTGAATATTATTTTGGAGCTGATACAAAAGAAAGTGGTCATGACAAAATTTAAAGTACTAATCAGGAATTTGTCAGCTAGAACCAAGAACAGAAGTGACAATATATCCACTCTCAGACCAAAAATCAAGCTTTTGTATATAGTAACCTAAAAGTAACTTTTTGAATTTTCCACCTGTGTTTATGTTATTAGCTGTAAGTAATTCTTCAACTTGTTGAACAGTTAAAACGACGCCAGTTGCAGTTGAAGACTAAGTATGATGGGGTGCCACCTGGACTGGTTCTGCTCACACTTGTGTACAAGTGTTGCCTAGACTGCCTAAAGCCACCATGTTCACAAGGAGGGGTAAAATATAATTATTAAAATACTTTAAGAATATAAAAGAGACACTACACCTTCTTGAGTACAACAGAATTCTGTTAGAGAAAGGAACTAAAGCAAGTAGAATAATTTGGAGTGAATGTATCTTCCATTTTCTGATTCATAGTTGTGCTGAGTTCTTCAGTGTGGGTGCTATAATTTCCATGCTGCATTGAAATAAAATCTATGTATTTGTAAACCTACTCTAAGTTGTTTAATATTTTTGGGTGTTATGTATAATACCAATGGCAGGAAACAGGCACAAACTGATAGAACCATTACTTCTTTATAGGTATACATTAAGCAAGACTACAATGTTTCTTTCAATTAGAGTGGCAATAGTAGAAGTAATTGGAAGATGTAGCAGTAGTGTGCAAAACATTGCAGATCATCTACAGTAGTGTTTTCAAAACTATTTCCTGCTGTACAGCTATTTCAGTTCTGTAAAAAGTTTATGCGAGGGAAAGGGTAGGCATATTTTATAAATTCAATGTGGTAGAACACGTTTAGATTAACATCAGTTCATCAGAAAGTATAATGAAATGCATTGATACATTACCGTATCAAACTGAAGTTTTGGTTTGAAATTAAATGTACTGTGACTTGTTTAGTTTGGGAACCAAACTTATAGAAAGTTTAAAAAATACAGTTTACTGCTGGCAGTGTCAGTAACATGTATATGTGGTACAATGAAACAACTTCATATTTCCCTATGGTACACAGTACTGCTACATTCAGAATTCTGTAAAACCGAAATTTGTCAGTAGAAAAAGTATCTGCTGTGTGGAGAACAGTTTGGAAACCAATGGAGTACAGAATTGATAATACTACTCATTATCACCCCTTTCTTACATAGCAGTTTTAAGTACTGTTTTGTACTGCTTTTTCTCAGACTGACAGCCTCTTTTTTGTGCTGACATCTATCGGACGTGACTTGGAAAATGAACTACCAACTCATATTCCAGTACTGCTTGCAAGTGTCCGTGATGCCTTCCTTGAACTAGGGGCCAATTCTGCAGTAAAGAAAACTCTACTTCAGCTGATAGAACTGCATGCATCCCGATGGCAGCTACCAGCCTCTGCAGTTATGTATTATACTGCTCACTAATTCCACCTATGAAAACATGAAAAGGGAAGGACAGAAGTAAGAAAATAATGCCAGTATTTTATTTTATGAGACTGGAGGTTCTTACTATGGTGAAGTACACAGTCTTCTGTGATTTGATTCCTTGTAGCCTGGTAGATAGTTGTCAGTGTTCTAGATAAACCTGCTTTTTGATCTTCTCTCCAGAAGGGGCAGGCAGTAGATTCCTCCAGAATGTTTGTACCTGTCTACAAAATTACTCAGCATCACATCACAGGAGACTGTAATATAACACTAACACCATAAAAATATTCTGTGTCACAGAAGTTTTATGAAGTTTCAGACGTGTGTTTCCCCTATTTATTTCGTAGTCTTCTAGGTATGTATGTTTTCGTTCTTTGTTTATTTAATGAAACTCCCAGTACCTCAGATTATATGTTGTTAAGTGATAGAATGTTACTGAATAAGTTATAGGAATGAAGGTGCAAGGTCTAATTAAGGTAATCACCTGAAGCAGCTGTGGTAAGCATCAAAATTCTTCAGTTAGGAAAGTCGTTTGTTGGTCTAAAATTGAAAAAGAACCTTCCAAATATAAAGGAGGAGTGCTGACCATTTTACTGCAAAGTCTGATAGTGCCGTGTTATAATGGTGAAGTTACTGGCATATTTTAGGGACACTACAAACACTTCAACCCTGAAAAAGCAGGCAGGAAGTTACTTTGAAAGTGTAATATCTGCCACTAATTACACCAATGAATTCAATAAAGATTGTGAGATTTAGAGGTGGATATCAGTGGTTTAGGGTCATGCTTAGTGGCAGACATCCATGTTAGCCATGTTGAGTCTTCTGGATTTACTACCAGAATGTTAATTTGATACAGTTTCTACAATGCATGTGACATTTACATTATGTGGGACCTAATCTCTCCACGTATTATAAAAATTTTAAAAATAAGCTGAAAACCTCCAATTACAACTACATTTTTATTATCTCTGCTGTATTTATTATTACATGTTTTTGCCAGAAACGTCCAACATCCAGTAATAACAAATATGAAAATATTTTGAAGGATAAATTGCAAGAGTAGGTTCTATAAATTCACTCTACAGATGGATTACAATACAAAAACCTTCAACTAGTCATCCCTCAAGAGAAGCTCATAAACTAAAAACCATAGGAAGCACTCTGCAGGCAAAAAATGAAAAGAATGCGTAAGTAAACAGAACTGAGCAAAAAAAAAACTTAAAAAGTACTCTAACTAAAACTCTCATAGTATATTCTCACACACTTTGTATATGTAACTGCATAAATATGTCAACAAAAACCTGTCTGAAATTCTACATTCATTGTGAAAATGAGATCTCATTCCTATTTCTAGAAAATAATCTTGCATTTTTTCCTTCTAAGTGTTGTAATATTTCGTATTACTTTATGATGGCCAATTCTGGCAAAACATTGAGTAATAAATTTTAGCAATGACAGTAGATTAAAATTTTAGTTGTAAGTGATGGATAAAAGTTATGAAGTTATGTTGAATAGTTTTTAATGTGTGTTAGTGCATGGTACACGTACACAAATTTACTTGTGTGTGTTTGTGTGTGTGTATGTGCGTGTGCGTGTGTGCATGTGTGTGCATTCATATGTGCATGTACTCCTGTACTGTGCATTTAGAAAATATTGTTTTCAAAGCAGAAAAAAAAATTGAGATGTTTTTAGGTCAGAACAAGTTTAAAAGAAGAATGAAAGAATGAGTGAATGAATGAATGAATGGATCAATACATACATAACACACACACACACACACATATATACACAAATAATAAATTACAATTTCTTGTCCTTTGTTTTTGCATCATCAGAGAAGCTATGGAAGTAATCAAACACTCCCACATGAACTGTAAAGTTGCGGAAGTAGTTACCAATATCTAGGTTCACTTAGTTTTTTTTTTTTAACCATAGCTGTAACTGGGGAGTGCAAGAGGGGAAAATGCTGCTCCAATATTCTGTCTAAAGAAATAGTTTTTTTTTTCTACGTGATTATTTGGGTGGTATAAAGGCAGAACAAAAAATGAAACACATTTGACTGCTTCATAAATTAAGTTCTTTAACCCTCTTTTTGTCATGTGGTGCCTTCACTTTTGATAGCACCATGATCCACACACCTACACTTACTCCACTGGGAAACATGTAATAGGCCACTTTGTCTTTCCATATCATTTAAACTGAAGACTGCAGCTGCTCTGTATGCTGAAATGTTTCAACAGCTTCAATGTATAACACAGTTAAACTGAACATCTGCAATTGGACAGTTTATTTAATGATTACCTTTATCAGCACTAGGAGAAATGTATTTACAAATTACAGCTTTCCTGGTGATGGCTGAGTGGCATATGACTTATTCAATATTGCATTTCTTCACTTTTCATAAACTGAAATACACTGACTGAAGTATTTCTTCTGAGCTAATAACAACTACACCCATGTTGCTTCAGAGAATTAGATGGCTATCAGTGCCTTTGAATATATGAGTAAAACTGTAAAAATGTACATGGTTCCTAAATACATAGCTGTTATACTCAAGTTTATATTTTAAGTACATGTACTTTAAAAATAATTGTTGTTATTTTCACTTTCTTATAATTGCCAATATGACAGTTACATTGTTACGACATTATTAAAAAAACTTAGGACAGTAATTCCCAAACAGTGTTCTGTGAAGGCCTGGGGTTTTGTGAGAGCTGCATGACATTGCAAGTACCACAGCAATACCTATGAATAGCAATCATCTGTATTAATTAGAAGTATTAATTAGAAGTTTCTGCAAACAAGAAACACGTAAATTGTCTTGGATAGTGATTCATTCAAAATAGAATTACTTCCCAACAGTGTGGAATTGTGGCTGTGTCCATTATCAAGTTTTTTTGTGACCACAATAAATATAATTTTCACTTATAAATACAGTTTATGAAACACTGAAATTTCCTTCCATTTTGACATGACTGGCTGCTCAAGAAGACTTCACTGCATTTAATATTCTAATTGGCCTGCCCACCACATTGCTCACAGATAAGTTAAAGAACGTTAGTTAAGGAATTTCTGTGTTAGTTGTTGAAGTTCAATGTGACCACAAATTTACTATTCAATTAAAGATTATTTTAACCTTGTAGCAAGAGAAAGAGCAAGTTTCAAAGCTTTTTGGTATGTCAGTGGGGCTGAACTGGTGCATCTCAGTTGTATTATTAGCATTATTTATTTTTATACAGAAAACAGCAGTTGAAGATAGTTCATTTATTCCTATGACTTGTGGTTGTGTTGGGGCTCATAACAATTTTTCATAGACCAAAGTTTTTGACATTAAAAATCACTGGCCATGGCAACCTTCACTCAAGTGTTCTCCAGTTTCTATTTTTCCTTTTTTCAGTGATTTTAAGTGATCCTAAGTCAATAATCTCAGGTAGGGTTCTGGTTTTCTGTTCTTTGTCCACTGTCTTGTATTCAAAAAGAATAAAAGGTTCAGCGGGAAGGTATTTTCCAAAACGGTGTGCTTTTTCTTGAAAACTATATAATGGGCAAAGTCAAAGAATGTAGAAATCATATATTGTACCATTGTCTGCAGCCTTTAGAACTTAATATTTGAAGTGAAACGTTTCTTTCATTCAATATTTTCATCATTTCAGTGTTCAAATCCATCACTCATGCAAAACACCTTGTATGGGAATTTCAGTGTATTTGGCTTTTTCTCCATCAATTGTGATATTGTTTAACATAGTTGAGCAGGATCTGTGACTGAAATAAAACATACCATTTACTGTGAGACTGTTAGAGCAGGCTGAAATTTGGAACCAAATATATCACATGAGAGACCTTAACATTTAAACCATCTTTTATGGCTGCTGGGAAGAGCAATAGCTTTTCCCACTAAACGGAGTTAAACCTCCAATAAATTATTGTTTTAGACTAAGATTATTGAATTATAACCACTGAAATGGAACAATATATGAAAGAGAATATTAGATAGATATTCCACTGCATTTCAGCCTCCAACTGAAATCGCAGGCTGTATTTTTCTAGTTTGCTACTTGTATTATAAGTCTGTAATAATGTAGGTTGGTTTTAAGAGTGCATTGTATTGTTGCACTAATGCAAGGATTTGTGTGTGTTGGAGTCAGTCCCATTATTTGAAAAGTGGCTTGTTATAATGACATAGTACCCTCACATGACTTGGTACTCAAGATCCAAGCCCTGTTTTTAGTATTATGTCTATCATCTTGTGCACTCAATAATACATATTTTTATAAAATTATTTACATTGAGTATAATTATCACAATTAGACCGGCTTATTTTTTGGTACAAATGGTAAAAGTAAATCAAATTCAATTAGACTGAACATAGTCAATTCATAAGACATGCATTTCTGTTATAAAAACTGACAGTGAAACTTTTCAAGCAAAAAAAAACAGTTTATCACTTCTAGTGTTGTTGCTGAAGTAGCATAATTTTAAAAGTCACTGGACAATAATTCACTACATAACAAGCAAGAAGTTAGACTATAAACCGTTAAGATTACAGTATTGTAATATATTATGTCACACAATTCAGTAGACAGATTCCAAATTTTTGGGTGGAACCTCCTGCCTCCTTGCACAGCACAGCAGCATAAAGGTGGAGAGCAGATTTCTATAAAATGTTGCTACATGTCTGCCAAGTTGCATTAATACTTTACTGCTATAAAGAATCTCAAATATTATACATAAAATATGTTTTTGATTTGGAACATAAATTTCATCTTCTTCATTGTAAGGGTTTGACATTCAGTACAGTGGAGAATATTCAAGAGTACACTCATAGTAAACTGATAAGAAGTGTATAAATATTTCATTATTATACAGAAATTTTACATGAGAATGCATATTCAGTAGATCTAATGAGTTACTGGCACAAAATTAATAATAATTCATTCAAAGAGCAAACTAGATGAAAAGTTGTTAGATACGTATCATTGTGACTGTGAATCTACTAATATATCTGAAATAGTAATGTTTGAATATACAGTATGAATTTCCATAATAGAGCTTTAAATCATATTTGTGTTACTCTCGTAATTGCTCTAGTCACATGAGCCACAATACGAAAAGTAAATGTTGTGTGATGCCACATCGTTGGTCCAAATTTTTGTTCAACCTTACCATTGTAACTGTTAGGAGTAGATTATAGTGAATGTGAATTTCAAAACTGAGTGTTTTAATAGAACAGTGAGGGTCACCTCTCGGTGTGGAATATTCTGTGGTCACCAACTGAAACTAAGTGTGTCAGTTTCTGAGTAAAGAATTTCAGACTCTCCTCCAGACCTGTATTTCTAATTCCCCAGTTCTTTTGTTTGTGAATATTTACATTAGTTGATGGAAATTAGGTATTGCTTCAAGATGGCAGATTACGCTATACATCTGTTTCCTTGAGATCTGTACCCCTGTTTCTGCTGTGAAAGCATCACAATATGGTATGGCTTCATATACCTAAAAGAAAATATTGGCCTAGAGCTCATTTACTCAGTACTCTTAGGTGAATTACTGTAGGAACTGAGTGTTTCACTCATGGACAGTAGAACTGAGTGGCACAGTGCACAATGCTGGCAGCTACCATTCCCCTCGCCCCTGGGTGTTTCTGCATTGGAACATAGCATTTAGGTCCAGCACACTATAGAGCTTTTACCACACTGATTTAGTACTTGATTATGAGGTGACTGCCAAATTGTACTTGTGAAACAATGTGTTGTGTTGCTGGTTGGAACAATAGCTGCTTTGTTGTGTGTATGTTTTTGCCACCTGTTATTTTGTTTCGTGTATTTTGTAGTGGTTGCTGCTTGTTGGCGTGTATGTTGTTGCTTTGAGTTATTTTGTTTCTTGAATTTTGTAATGGTTCCAACTTTGATATAACACAGTGCATGCAGTAGTCAATTTATAATTTTACACAAATCAGAATGACCACAGAAAATTAAAATTTTGGCCACAAATGCTGAATGCACTGTATTAAGAAATTATTGTCAGGGTACTCTCAAATGTCATGATTCATGTCCTTTAGCATCCTCTGAGACATTTTTGAGGAGACTTAAATAAGTCTAGTACATGTAGTAACTAGGCTATGAGCTGAACAGGACTCTGGCAAGACGTGGTATTGTTTCCTTTTCCAAAACATTCAGACCCAACTCTGTAGCTCACCCATTGTCTTTCCTTGGGAGTACAGCAGGCAGGGTATGAAAGTGACCACTCACCTCAATTGTAGAATTCGTGGAGCTATATTTCATCAATATCACATTGTTGCACAGCATTAACACACATATTCTGATTGTGAATATTTCTTGTGCTACTATTATAATGCTGGAATCAGATTTTGAAAACTTACATGGGATAGACATAAACTAAATGGCAAGCAACTTGTCTAGAATGTTACCTGTCACCATTTCAGGATTTTCAACATTGTTCTTCAGTTTAGGGAATGTATAGCATAATGCAGAGCTTACATTTTCTTTACAGTGTGAAACTTAACACAATCACTGGTGCTCAAGGAGCATTAGACATCCTTTGTTATTGAAATCTCACTGGGAACACACAACTCACTGCAAATTAAGCACACTGCAAGGAGGAAACTATCATTACTTCATAACCTTTTGTAAAACCAAGGGAGTGTTTATCTTCTTGCTGCACACATTTTTTAAAAAAGGCAGAATGAAAAGAAGTATAGATGGAAGTAAAGAATGAAACTGTACATAGCTGTCTTAGAATTTATAAATTAGAATCTGAGTAATGAAAAGGAATAGGGATCAACAACTGCATTTTACCTTTTTCATGAACAAAATTATTATTCAGCTGGGCAATACAAATTTTTCTCTGATAGTCTGCTGGTTGTCTAAGATATAATTTGAAGTATGAAGAGAAAACAGTTATATAAACTAAAAAATTAAATTCTGGTGTAATGCTTTTTATGTGGATGACCACTTTGAACCTCTACAGCTTAGTATTTCTGTGGCATGTTTAACTTGTCAGATCAGGAATTTTCCCAGCATTAAAAATACAATGGAAAGTTTTCTGAATTGATTGACAGGTACTTTATCAGAAATAGTTCTGACACATAGCCAAACAAGGATACTGGGTTTGGGGTTTTACTGCTTGTAGATACCGATGACAACAAGACAAATAGGGAATATTTAAGCATCATGCAACAAATGATTGTTGCATGACACATCAGGGGTGTTGAGTAAAGGCATGTATACTCCTGTCATGAATCTGAGGGGGTTAATATTGCTCATATTTTTTGACACATTATTGAAATCGCTTATTTGCATTTCATTTATACCAAAACAATATTTCTCGTACTCTTTTCTGATTGTGATTTTTTCACCTGATTGGGCTGTGGCATGAAGGTGTGTTCTAACCAGTGGATTCTTTGGAATTTAATATGGGTAGCTTGAAGGATTGAGATTATTAAGACTGGTTTGTGCCATAATGAATGTATGAGGGTCATGGCAAATATTAGAAATAATATTTCTTTTTCTTAATCAGAAGTATGTGTGTGTGACTTTTTATTTCTCAATTTAATATGTGCCTTATGTCTTTGTGAAAAAGCTATGACAACTTCATTAAAACATAGAATCTCAATTTCACATTTATTCATTCCTGAAAAACTTCTTCCATGGGAAATAACTGTCATTTTTATAGAATATGTCATGAAAGGTGCTACATTTGGAACATATGTATCACTGGTTTTGTACAAGATACATCTAGTCTGTAGAATTACATTTAAAATATATTTGCTTGGCATGTTAATAACTATGTTAATGTTAAGTTCTTTACAGTTGGTAATTTAAATTATACTTTACATTTCTTCACATTTCACTTTGTAATACACAGGGCTACCTGAAAGTTAAAACATTTACTGTGTTTGTATGTGACATTAGTATTAACGTTGTGTACAGTTATGGGTGAATTAAAGAGTTCAATGCATAATTTTTATTGAATCATTATAATTGGAAAACAAAATAAAAAAACTACATGTTTCAAGCATATTCACTTATTATTTTCCCTCTTGAATCTGGTCAGAATGAAACATCAGAATTACTGGATGAAGACAAGATCGTAAGTCCGTATGTAACTTTTAACATAAGTTTTACAAGTAATCTCAGTGAGGGTAATTTCCTCATTCTTTTCCTACAGGTATCCTTCACAGGACCTGAAAGGTTCTGAGAGGTGAACAATATGTGTTGAAGAATACAAAATTTGGTCAGTTCCACTTGCACTACTGTCTTTAATTACCTTCAGCTTTTGAAGTAAAGGTATGTTTAATAAGTGCACCAAGTATTGTATTATAATCCATGCTAACAGTGTCTTTATGGGATCTGGAATTGCCAAAGGATAACAATTTAACAACATACAATTGAGACTAGGGCCAAGGCTAGTGAGTATAGTGTCCTACCTTAACTATAGCTAAGGTGCCTCATAGTGGTCAGTGAGCATTCTGGCCTCTGCCTGAATAAAATTTGTGACGATCAGCAAAATATGATTTTATGATAATTGGGAACCTAAACCAATTGTTGCATATTTACTATTCAATATGTATTCCATACCAGTGGCTAGCCTTTTAGCTGTGTAGGTTTCATTTCTGGTAGTTTGATCACTGTGCATTTCAGTACATAGCATGAACACGTGTTGTCAATGCTTCAGGACTACTGCTCTACAAGTTGCATCCTGGAGAAGTATCCAGGCAGAGCTTGTGTGTCAGAACACAAACTCCCACCGAAAGAGTGTAACAACTCCTGATGGCAATTCGTGCCAGACCTTGCCATTACGGTGGAACAGTGAAATATTAGATTTTTTTTGTGAGAATGGGCCGAAATATAATTACAACTTTATGCCACTGATGGGTGTGAGTGACACCTACTTTTCAGTTAGGTCGTAGCAGGGGTAGCGCTGTCGTTAGTAATCACTGGCTGGTCTGTAAAGCAATATAGTCTGATAGGCATTTATCGACGTTTCGGAGGCACATACATTAGTCGTCTTCAGGAATGAAGGCGAATAATTTTTCTAATCTGTTATAGCAGAGGTCAACATTCTGGTTTCGTTTGTATCAATCGGATGGAGGATGTAGTTACCACTGATCTCTTATTCATGTGCGAAAGTGTACGCTACGTTTGCTGTTTGCTATGTTGGTCTCTGGTGCAAGAGTCGAAAATTGAATCGGCCAATACATCGTCTATTAACCTTTTGGCGCCGGAACTATTTTTTTAAATTTTAGCACACTCTGTATATAAAATGTGAATAAAACAGGAACCAAATACATTAGAATTATGAAACAAACTGCATTTTAAAGAGAAAAAAACGCAGAGTATATACCATGTTTAAAATATTCAGTATCTATATTTGTTGAATAAATATATAAAATGCAACGTTTAGAGGTTAGCGGTGCGGTACGACCATTATAGTCGTCGTTGGGCGTCAAAAGGTTAATCCAGCATCCATAAGAAAAGACAAGTGCTGGATTACCAAATAGTCCGCATATTCACACAGTACGTCGAATGGTTAAGATGATCTGTGGTCTCTTATCCGTGCCTCGAGTCGCAGATGACAACGTGCATATCTGCTGGAGAGGTACGTAAACAACCAGGGAGTGCAGGTTCCAGGGAGTATTACAAATTGTTAATCAGCTAGTTAAGGAGGTTGAGCGCTACTCTGATCTATGGTTGAGCGTAACCGGTTGTAACATGGCAAAACATCATCCAGACTTAATATTTTGCAGAAAACAGCCGGGAGTAGGTGCGTATATTGTGTGTGTATTGCACTTTTCGTAATGTGTTGACTCCAACTTTTTTAAAGTCTAAGGATGTCACAGAAATTGTCAGTACTTAATACTTTTGTTTTTTTTCCCACTGTAATGTAATGTAATTTATTTGCGTTCTATAAATCCAATTTAGGATACCATCCTGTGGATATAGACATTGTCACTTACATACTAATATAATATACATAGTGTTGGAAGAGTCTTAGCTATAAATAAGATACAACATTAAAGTACTTAAAACTAATTGTTCATTTAAATTACAGTGGAATATCTCTGATAATTAAAATATTCCTTACTATTATAAAAGGATTTTGTAAGTAAAAACCTCTTCAAAGCATTCCGAAACGGTAATATATCATTGGCTAAGTC